>Ga0208261_1000876_pt1 | contig 11293 bp, 8 predicted proteins | sample Knorr_S7_td_DCM__FD_185595 | JGI IMG/M metagenome (GOLD analysis project Ga0208261, IMG submission 185595) | Marine microbial communities from Southern Atlantic Ocean transect - Knorr_S7_td_DCM_ad_131m_LV_B (SPAdes) (version 3) | ecosystem: Environmental > Aquatic > Marine > Oceanic | place...
CCTCAATTTTACAAAAAAAAATGAGAGAGTTAGCATTTTTAAATAGTGGTTTAACAATAAAACTTATTGACGAAACATTAGCAAAACCAAAGATCTTTGAGAATAAATATGATGGAGGTGTATCTGCATTCGTCCAATTTAATGATCAAAAAAAATCATTATTAATTAACAAAAACGAAAAAGCTACTTTTAAAAAACCTATATATCTTAAAGGTGAAAAAAATAATGTAGTTGTGGAATGCTCATTTCAGTGGAACGCTGGCTTTTCAGAAGATGTAATGGCTTTTACAAATAATATTCATCAAAAAGATGGAGGAACGCACCTTTTGGGTTTCAGAAGTGCATTAACAAGGATAATAAATAAATATGCATCAGAAAAAAATCTTACGAAAAAAAACAAAGTTGTTATAGGCGGAGAAGATATCAAAGAGGGTTTAACATCGATTTTATCAATTAAAATGCCTGACCCAAAATTTTCATCACAAACTAAAGATAAACTAGTTTCGTCAGAAATTAGAAATATTGTAGAAACCATTGTGAGCGAAAAAGTAACAATCTGGTTTGATCAAAATCCTTCTGTAGTAAAAGTAATTTTAGATAAAGTATTACAAGCTGCAATAGCCAGGGATCTTGCCAGAAAAGCAAGGGATAGTGTGAGAAGGAAGGGTTCACTAGAGCTTTCAGGTCTTCCTGGAAAGTTGGCTGATTGCCAAATTTCAAGTATGGAAGGTACAGAGCTATTTATAGTAGAGGGAGATTCAGCAGGAGGTTCAGCCAAGCAAGGAAGAAAAAGAGAATTTCAAGCTGTTTTACCTTTAAGAGGAAAAATATTAAATACTTATGTTAATGAAAATAAAAAACGGAATGGAGCAAATGGAAGTCATGAAAATAAAACTCTTTCTAAAATGATGTCCTCAAATGAAATCGTTACACTTATAAATGCTTTAGGTACAGGGTCTACAAATTTTAATATAGAAGATTTAAGATATGAAAAAATAATAATTATGACTGATGCAGATGTTGATGGTTCACATATAAGAACTTTGCTTCTAACTTTTTTTAATAATAAGCCGTTTTATGAGTTAATTGAAAAAGGTCATTTATATCTTGCTCAACCTCCGTTGTTTAAGATTACAAAAGGAACAAAAACCTCTTACATAAAGAACGAGAAAGATTTAGAAAAATATATTCTTAGATCTTTAGATAACGCGAAAAAGCTCAGTAAAAAAGAATTAGACAAGGTTATCGCAGAAGAAAGGCAAAAATTAAATATACAAAGATTTAAAGGTTTAGGTGAAATGAACCCAGAAGAACTTTGGCAAACAACCTTAAATCCTGATAATAGAATTTTACTTAAAGTTGAATATTCTAAGGGAACGAAAGAAAAGTCAAAAGAAGACCAAAATATTATAAAAATATTAATGGGAGACGAAGTGGCTCCGCGAAAAGATTTTATTACCGAAAAAGCCCTAGAGGTTGAAAACTTAGATATCTAATTAACATGAAACTTTCCAATTTCCTCAAATATGACGAGGATTTGACGCTTCAAAAAAAAACTGTTGTTATCCTAAGATGGATAGCTTTAATTGGTCAGCTTATAACCATTTATGTAGTTCATTTCTTCTTAGAACTAAATCTTCCAATAATTTTATGTTCAATAACTATTTTTTGCGGAGGACTGACAAATATTTTTATACAATTTACATTTAAAAAAAACCAATTAAGTAATATCGAGTCAACAATACTTCTTTTTTATGATGTAATACAATTAGCTGTTTTGATTTATCTAACTGGTGGAATAACAAATCCTTTTGTTATCTTTTTAGTTGTTCCTGCAATAGTTTCATCAACATTGCTAAATTTAACAAGCACTTTCTTTTTATCATTTATCACAATTATTACTTTAGTTCTTTTAACATTTAATTATTTTCCATTACCAAGTGAGGGGAATATACACTTTCATGTTCCTGATTATTACTTATATTCCATACCAACATCACTAATAATTGTTCTAATTTTTCTAAATTATTTTGGATTTCGTTTTGGTCATGAGGCACGAAAAAGAAGTGAAGCATTAAATAAACTTGAAAGTGTGCTAGCAAAGGAACAAGAATTAGATTCAATCGGGCACCAAGCAGCTGCAGCAGCCCATTCTTTGGGAACACCGCTCTCAACTATTACTGTAATTGCAAAAGAATTGAAAAAAGAGGTAAAAGATAACCCCAAATATTCTGATGATGTTAATACGATTCTATCTGAAGTAAAAAGATGTGCAGACATATTAAAAAAACTTTCTAGAAGAGAAATAGTAGACGATATCTATGTTTCAAATATTACACTTGAAGATTTATTATTTGAAATTAAAAATTCTTTTGAAGAAATTTCTGAAAAAAGTATTGAACTATATTTTGACAAGAAAAATAAAAAAATACCAATTAAAAGATCCCCCGAACTTACTTATGGTATCCGTAATTTTGTTGGGAATGCAGTTAAATTTTCTAAAAATAATGTTCTCATAAATTTAATTAGTAATAAAGATGAAATAAAAATCAAAATAACTGATGACGGTCCAGGATTTCCAAATGATGTATTTAACATAATTGGCGAACCGTATATTGCTTCAAAAACAAAAAAATTTAAAAATAAATCAGGACTGGGCCTTGGAACTTTTATAGGAAAAACACTTCTTGAAAGAAAAAAAGCTATTATAGAATTTTCAAATTTAGAAAAGGGTGGTGCGTCAGTTGAGATTTCTTGGAAGTATTCCGATTTGATATGGACTAAGTAGGTTCTTGCTGTGTTAAACAATGTATTGTTCCGAAACCCCATACTAAAACAGAACAGTCTACAGGTATAATTTTTCTACTTTTAAAATGTCTTTTAAAAATTTTTAAGACCATTTTGTCTTTATGATCTTTAAATGTAGGAACCAAAACTATTTTGTTAGCAATATAAAAGTTCAAATAACTTGCCGGAACTCTTATACCATTAATTTTTTTTGGTTTTGGCATAGGAATATGAACAATTTTTAATTTTTTTTTATTTTCCTTTTTAAAATTTTCTAAAATTTGAATATTTTCATTTAAACTTTTAAAATTCTTTTCATGTTTATTGTTCTCTTTTGCAATAAAAATCTTGTTCTTATTTACAAATCTTGCAATATCATCTATGTGACCATGCGTATCATCACCCTCGATACCATTATTAAGCCAAATTGTTTTGTTGATACCTAGAAATTTATTAAATATTTTTTCGTAATCTTTGGTCTTAAACCCTTTATTTCTTTCTTGTATTTTACTTATTAGACATTGCTTTGTCGTCAGAAGTAATCCATTTCCATTTACGTCTATAGATCCTCCTTCGAGAACAATTTTTCTATTTTTAAATTTAGGTTTAATTACTTTAATTTTATTTTTTTTTTTAATTTTCAAATAAGCTTTATTATCTTTTTTAAAATTTTTATATTTTGCCCAAGCATTAAATTGCCATTTTGACATTATTTTCTTATCATTTTTAACTTTTAAAAAAATAGGCAACGAGTCTCTTGTCCATGATCTATCAGTTTTGCAAGTAATAAGTCTAATATTATTAAATTTTGTACCAAACTTTTTTAAAGTGGCAACCACATGGCCATAGTCTGATTTATTATTCACTAAGATATTTACCAATTGTACCTTAGATAAGGCTGATGTTATAACTGCGAAAACATTTGGAATATTCCGAAATTTACCTGGCCAGTCTTTTTTATTATGAGGCCATGCAATCCATGTCGATTTTTGAGGCTCCCATTCTGCAGGCATCCTATAAGCACCGTATCTTGATAAATTAGGCATCTCTAGGATTATTTAGTATGCCTTTGTAATGATCTATTCGCCTATCTCTAAAAAAAGGCCAGTGTCTTCTTGCAGTTTCAACCTTTTTGTAATCAATATCGCAAATTAAAGTTTTTTCTTTTTGTTTTGAACTTGCAACAACATTTCCACCTGGATCAAACACAACAGTATTTCCCCAAAATTCTAATTTTTTTGACCCCTGCTTTTCTACACCTACTCTATTTACTGCTGCAACATAGACACCATTAGCTATGGCGTGAGATCTTTGAATTGATAACCACGCATTAAGCTGTGACTTACCAAACTTCTTTTTTTCTTTGGGATGCCATCCAATGGCAGTTGGATAAAAAAGTATTTCTGCTCCTAACAACGATGTCAGTCTTGCTGCCTCTGGGAACCACTGGTCCCAGCAAATTAAAGTTCCAACTTTACCTTGACTAGTTTTAAAAGATTTAAACCCCAAGTCTCCAGGTGTAAAATAAAATTTTTCATAAAATTGAGGATCATCTGGAATATGCATTTTTCTATACTTACCAATTAATTTACCTTTTTCATTTATAACAACACACGAATTATGGTAAATACCTGTGGTTTTTTTTTCAAAGATAGGAGCAATAATTATGACTTTTAATTCTTTCGCTAAAGAACAAAGAATGTTGGTATTTTTACCTGGAATTTTTTCGGCTAAATTAAAATTTGAATGCTTTTCTTGTTGGCAGAAATAATTTGATAAAAATAATTCTGGCAAACATATAATTTTTGCTTTTTTTTTACTTGCTTCTTTTATTTTTTTTATAGCAGTACTCATATTTTTTTTCTGTTCAGATGACATTTTCATCTGTATTAAAGCTATTCTTGTTTTTGTCATTCTATATAAATAATTTTTGGAAATTTCTTCTTTCTCTATTTTTCCAATTTTGACGATGATAAGCATCACTAGCAATTAATGGCAATACACTAGTCGCCTCAGCAAAAACCATTTGCTCTTTTGATGTATCTACCTTGCCCCATGAGCTTGCCTCTTTTAAAGTTGAACTGCTACAGGCACCATCCCTTGTATCAGCGACAGTAATTTGAATTGCATACTTATGCATATCAACTTTTTTTCCTAAAAGTTCAGCACATACAACTGTATCTTGTACAAAGTTTTTTGGAACACCACCTCCGACCATTAATAATCCAGAAGTTTTTGATTTCAATTTAATTTCTGTAAGCTCCCTAAACTCTTTGATCGAGTCTATGGTTATGTGATTTGAAGGATTTTGTTCTTGGTGCATTACCAAACCAAAACCAGCCGAACTATCTGTAAAAGCAGGACAGAATATAGGCACATTATGGTCATAGGCTAATTCAATAAGTGAATTTTTCTTTTTTGAGTTTTTTTTAAGATATCTACCTATTTCTTTAATGAATTCCCTAGATGTATAAGCTTTTGGAGGTAATTTATTAGCAATATCACAAATAGTCTTATCGCAAGCTTGCAATTGTTCCTCATCAATATAAGTATCATATATTCTATCTATATAGTTTTCTCTTAATACTTTATCATCTTGAAATTGATCGCCTTGATAATGCTTAAATCCAATAGCTTCAAAGAAATCCATGTCTATTATAGAGGCTCCAGTTGCAACTATCGCATCAACCATATTAAATTTAATTAAATCAGAATAAAGTTTCATACATCCCGCCGCAGATGTAGACCCTGCAATTGTTAAAAATATTGAGCAATTTTTATCTTTAATCATCTCGTTATAAATTTCTGCAGCTTTGGCAGTATCCCTTGAAGTGAAAGACATTTTTTTCATAGAATCGATTATTTTTCTTGAGTCAAAAGAAGTGATATCTATGTGTTCAACTTCAGATTTTAATAGAGATTTTTTGTTGTGACCAAGCGTAGGTCCATTTTTTTTATTCATTACGCAACTAAATATTTAACCTTCATTCCACCATCGTACATAGAAAGAATTGGTTTGTCATCCAATTGGTAAATTGCGTCTGAATAGAAACCATTAAATTTTGTTCTAAAAGTTGTTCCGTAAGCACCAAGCTGTCCAAGCTCAATATAATCACCCTCTTTAATATTGTTTGGTAATAAGAAAGGACCTTTCATATAATCTAGACTATCACAGGTTGGGCCATAAAAATTAAAAGCAGTCATTTTTTTTGATAGCGTTCTTCCATTTGTGATCATTTTAGAGGGCAGAACAAAATTTGGTACTCCGGCATCAAATAAAGATCCATAAGTTCCATCATTTATATACAATTTTTGTTTTTTTCTTAAAATTACCTTAACTATGGTTGATCCAGCCTCAGCAACAATAGCACGACCAGGCTCGCAAAAAATTTCAGGCTTTTTACTTAACTTCAATTTTTCTAATCCATTTTTTATTTCTGCTATGTAATTTTCTAAAGGCTCTGGTATTAAATCAGGATATATTGACGGAAAACCACCACCTATATTTATAACATCCGGTACGATCTTTGTTTTTTTAATAATATTTCCAATTTCTTGGATTCCTTTTGAAAATGAAATTTTATCCATACACTGAGAACCAACGTGAAAACTTAAACCAACTTTTCTTCCGTGTTCTTTACAAAGTCTTAGAAGTCCCAGGGCCTCACTTGCTAAAGCTCCAAATTTTCTCGACAAATCAATTTCAGCATGTTCATTTGAAATTGCGACTCTCACATACAAATTTAAATCCTTGGCGTTATTTGTTGAATCTAAAATTTTTAATAATTCTTCTTTAGTATCTAAAGCAAAATCTTTAACATTATATTGAAAATATGCCTCTCTGATATTTTCTCTACTTTTAATAGTATGCATAAAATAAACTTTTACTTTATTATCTATTTTTTTTACTAATTTAATCTCATTAATTGATGCAACATCAAAATTTTGAATTCCACTATTAATAATAGTTTTAATAACTCTTTCGTTTGGATTTGTTTTTACAGCGTAAAGAATTTTACCTGGAAAGTTTTTTTTAAAAAACTCAACTGATTTTTTTATTGATTTAGGTCTGATGCAATAGACCGGATTATCTGGTTTTAAAGTGTTAACTAATTCGTTAACGTTATCAAATTTTCGCATCTCATGTGTCCCCCAATTATTACACAATTAAGCTTCTAAAAAATTTACTAAAAAAGCTTATATTTTTTTGAAATAATAGTTTTTTGCCTTTATGTAAAGAAAATAATTCAACAATGTCGCATTGTAATATCGGAGATAGTGACTATATGACAACAATAATGAAAATAGATAAATCACCTCCAGGTTTAAAACTAACCGACTTTGAAGAGAAGTCTCTATTGATCGTTGACGACGATGATCCTCTTAGAATGAGGTTAGCCCGAGCTATGGAGAAGAAAGGTTTTCAAGTTAAAGATGCCAAAACTGTTGAAAACGCTATTAAAATGGTCATATCTGCCCCTCCAAAGTTTGCTCTGGTTGATTTAAGGCTCGAAGACGGAAATGGTTTAGATGTCGTAAAAGAGATTAATAAGGCAAAAAAAGATAGTAGAATTGTAATGTTAACAGGTTATGGGAACCTTCCAACGGCCGTAGCAGCCGTTAAATCTGGTGCTATTGATTATTTGGCTAAACCAGTAGATGCTGATGATGTAGAGGCAGCTCTTCTAGCAGACCCAGAATCAAAGGCAAGACCTCCCGAAAACCCTATGTCGGCAGATAGAGTAAAATGGGAACATATTCATCGTGTATTTGAACTATGCAATAGAAATGTGTCTGAAACTGCAAGAAGGTTAAAGATGCACAGAAGAACGCTTCAGAGAATTTTATCCAAAAGATCCCCTCGTTAAACTTTAAATCTCAAAATTTTAGGGATTAATATAGTTAAAATAAGAACTTTAAACAATTCAGCTAAAAGAAAAGGTTGTGCACCTAATTCAAAAATTGGCTTATTCCAACCAATTAATGATCCTAACCAAAGAAGTCCAAATAAATAAATAAAAGATACTGCAAAACACAATTTTACAAAGTTTTTTAAAAAGTTATTATCAAATTTTAAAAATCCAGTTAGATAAACAGTAACTAAAAATCCAAGTAAGTAACCCATAGTAGGTCCAGTGAAATATACTATGCCCATTCCTTTTTCGGGTGTACCGGCAAAAACTGGCAAACCTGCAATTCCTTCCATTAGGTATAATGAAACTGTGAATAGTCCAAGTTTCCAACCAAACAAAATACCAATTAACATTACCACAAATGTTTGCATAGTCATTGGTACCGGCCAAAAAGGTATTTTTATTTTTGAAGAAACAGCTAAAAACACTGTGGCTAAAAAAGCTAAAAATAAATTTTTAACTAGCGTATTCTCTTTTAAATTTCTAATTAATTCCATTTCTTTATTATTACTTTTAAATCAAATAAAAATCTACCTATTTGTTAACTTTAAAAATATATCTTCAAGATCACCATCTTCTGTTGAAATATCAACAATTTCTGCACTTTTTTTTACAGCATTTATTACTTGATCAAATTTAAATTTGTTTTTATCGTAGGAGGCTATTATTTGAGTTCCATTTTTATAAAATTTAACACCATTTAATGCTATTTTATCAAATTGGTCTAAACTTCTCACTTTGAATTTAATTTTTTTAGTTTCTATTCTATCTAATAATTTTGAGGTGCTATCTAAAGCTACTAAATTTCCTTTATTAATAATTCCAATTCGATTACACATATCTTGAGCTTCATATAAATTATGTGTAGTCAATATTATAGTTACTCCAATTTGGTTAAGCTCTGAAACATTTTTCCATAAATTTTGTCTTAATTCTACATCTACACCAGCTGAAGGTTCGTCCAATACTAGTAAAGGAGGTTGATGAACCATTGCTTTCGCTATTAATAATCTTCTTTTCATACCGCCGGAAAGACTTCTTGCATAAGAATTTGCTTGTTTGTCTAATGACACCATTTTTAAAATTAAATCAGTAATCCTATCCTTTTCTTTTACGCCAAAAAGACCAGCTTGAAGTTCCAATAACTTCCTTGGACTAAAAAAAGCATCTAAATTAACTTCCTGTGGTACTATCCCAATTGAAGCTTTCACTTGCCTTGGGTTTTTGTCTAAATCAAAACCCCAAACATCAACTTTACCACTAGTTTTCTCAACCAAACCACCTAGGATATTTATAAATGTTGTTTTTCCAGCACCATTAGGACCTAAAAGTCCAAAAATTTCGCCATGTTTCACTTTTAAATTTAATTTATTTAACGCAAGTACAGAATTGTTAGCAGAACTTTTTTTTGAATAAATTTTAGTAAGATTTTCAGCAGATAGAATAACTTTTTCCATATTATATTATTATTATATCATGAAAAATATTAAGATATCATCAATTGATGAATAAAATAAAAAAAACTGATCATTTTTATTTGGTAGATGGATCTGGATATATTTTCAGAGCTTATTACGCCTTACCTCCTTTATCTAGAAAAAGTGATGGGCTACCTACTGGAGCAGTAATTGGCTTTAGTAATATGCTTTTCAAGCTTTTAGAAGATTCAAGATCAGATGACTCTAAAAACAAACCAACACATTTTGCAGTTATATTTGACTCTGCAAGAAAAAATTTTAGAAATGAAATTTACAAAGATTACAAAGCTAATAGATCTGAGGCACCAGATGATCTTGCACCACAATTTGAATATATAAGAAAGGCTGTTGAGGCTTTTAATGTGCCTTCTATTGAACAATTAAATTATGAAGCAGACGATCTTCTAGCCACTTACGCTAAACAAATTTTAAAAGCTGGCGCAAAAGTTACAATTATTTCTTCTGACAAAGATTTGATGCAATTGGTCTCTAAAGAAATAAGATTATTCGATCCAATGAAAAGTAAAGTGGTTGGAGAAAAAGAAGTAAAAGCAAAATTTGGGGTTACACCACAACAAGTAATCGATGTACAATCTTTGGCTGGCGACTCCTCTGATAATATTCCTGGTGTTCCTGGAATAGGAATTAAAACAGCAGCAGAATTAATTAATAAGTACAAGAACCTAGAAACATTATTAAAAAAAGCCGATGAAATTCCTCAAAAAAAAAGAAAAGAAACACTTATTCAAAATAAAAAATTGGCATTAATAAGTAAAAAGCTTGTAACTTTAAAAGATGATGTTCCTGTTAAAGAGCAAATTGAAGAATTTACAATTAAAGAAGTTAAAAAAGATAAACTATATAAATTTTTAAGAGAGATGGAGTTTAATAGACTTTTGAGTCAGGCAATAAGTTTTTATGGAGAGCCAGAAAACAAACTAGAAAATAAACAAATTAAAAAAAACAAAATTGATGTAAAAAAATACGAAACTGTAATAACAGAAAATCAATTAGAAAGTTGGGTTAATAACCTTCAAAATCAAAACATAATTTCAGTAGATACAGAGACATCATCTCTAAACCCAATTGAAGCTAATTTAGTTGGAATTTCTTTTTGTTACGAAGAAGGAAAAGCATGCTACATACCACTGAAAAACAAAGATCAGAAATGTTTAAATTCTGAAACTGTTTTAAAGAAAATCAAACCTATACTTGAAAATCCAAGTATTAAAAAAATTGGCCAAAACATGAAGTATGACTACATAGTATTTAAAAAAAATAAAATTGAAGTTAACCCAATAGAAGATACCATGTTAACGTCATATACTTTAGATGCAGGTTTGAACCGACATAATCTAGACACTCTAGCAGAAATTCACCTAGGGCATAAAACAATTTCTTTTAAAGATTTAGTAGGCAGCGGAAAAAAACAAATTACTTTTTCAGATGTTGATCTAAATAAGGCTACAGAATATGCTGGAGAAGATGCCGATGTAACATTTAGATTGTATCAATTACTTAAAAAAAGACTAGATCATGAAAAACTTACAAAGATTTATGAAATTTTTGAAAAGCCGATGGTTGAACTACTTGCAAGTATTGAAATTAATGGAGTCAAAGTCGATAAAGAACACTTAAAAAAATTATCTAAAAATTTTACAGGAAAAATATCAAAAATAGAAAAAGAGATTTTTTCGATAGCTAAAAGAGAATTTAATATCGGATCTCCAAAGCAACTTGGAGAAATCATCTACAATGATCTTAAAATCGCAAATTTAAAGAAAACAAAAAAAGGCAGCTTAGCAACTAGTGCAAAAATTTTAGAAGATCTCGCTTTTAAGGGTTATAAATTTCCTAGTCTAGTACTAGATTGGAGACAACTTTCGAAACTGAAAAACACATATACAGACGCACTTCAAGAACATATTAATCCTAAAACAAATAGAGTTCACACTTCTTTTTTGCTTGCCGCAACAAATACTGGAAGGCTTGCTTCTAGTGATCCAAACTTACAAAATATACCAATAAAATCTGAAGACGGAAGAGAAATAAGAAAAGCATTCGTTCCAGAAAAAAATAATATTTTAATATCTGCAGATTATAATCAGGTTGAGA
>Ga0208261_1000877_pt1 | contig 11284 bp, 11 predicted proteins | sample Knorr_S7_td_DCM__FD_185595 | JGI IMG/M metagenome (GOLD analysis project Ga0208261, IMG submission 185595) | Marine microbial communities from Southern Atlantic Ocean transect - Knorr_S7_td_DCM_ad_131m_LV_B (SPAdes) (version 3) | ecosystem: Environmental > Aquatic > Marine > Oceanic | place...
TCAATTAGCTCTAATCTCATTGAAAAATCTTGAGCCATTCTTACCATTGATTGATAAATTGCGCTGTCACCATGAGGGTGATATTTACCCATAACATCACCTACTATTCTCGCAGATTTTTTATAAGATTTATTAAAATTATAGCCAGATTCGTTCATAGCGTATAGAATCCGCCTATGAACTGGTTTTAAGCCATCTCTACAATCAGGTAAAGCTCTTGAAACAATAACAGACATCGCATAATCTAAATACGATTTCTTCATTTCTTCTACTAATGAGATATTAGTAATTTTATCTTCTTTTAAAGAAGATTTAGGCGTATCAATATTATCAGACAAAATTAAAAATCCTTATTTTCCGGTAAAAAATTAAATTTTTATATCAAAAAAAACCGTAGCAAACAATAGTAATAAATCTAATTGCAATTATTAAAAAAACAATAATTTCAATTATTTATATAATAAATTTAACGAATTTTATTAAAAAGGAATATCTTCGTCTGCTGATGAAGAATCGCTAATTTCACTAGTAAAAGAATCATCAGTAGAATTTTCTATAGATTGAGTAGGAGCAGAAGAATTACTACCTAACATAGTTAAATTGCTATTATATCCTTGAAGAACCACCTCTGTAGTATATCTATCATTACCGTCTTTATCTTGATATTTCCTAGTGTTAAGCTCCCCTTCAACATAAATCTTTGAACCTTTTTTTACATATTTTTCAATAACATCTACAAGACCCTCATTAAAAACAACAATATTATGCCAAGAAGTACTTTCTTTTTGTTCTTGAGTATTTTTGTCTTTCCATCTTTTAGACGTAGCAATGGAAAATGATGCCATTTTCTTGCCAGATTGCATGGATCTAATATCAGGATCTCTCCCAAGATTTCCTAATAGAATTACTTTATTTACACTACCAACCATAAAAAAATTTAATATATATCTATTTATAACAAAATAATTAAATTCACTAACTATATTTTCAATGAATCTGGATAAAATAATAATAAAAGGTGCAAAAGAACATAACTTAAAAAATATAAGTTTAGAGATTCCAAAAAATAAATTAGTTGTAATTACTGGAGTTAGTGGATCAGGAAAATCAACATTGGCTTTTGACACTATCTACTCTGAAGGACAAAGAAAATATGTAGAAAGTTTATCTGCTTACGCAAGGCAATTTTTACAAATGATGGATAAACCTGATGTAGAAAGTATTGATGGTTTATCACCTGCAATTTCTATAGAACAAAAAACTACTCAAAAAAACCCAAGAAGCACAGTAGGTACGGTAACTGAAATTTATGATTATTTAAGAGTTTTATTTGCAAGAATAGGTATTCCTTATTCTCCAGCAACTGGATTACCTATAAAATCACAATCTGTAAGTGAAATTACTGATAATATATTAAATAATAATTTAGGTAAAAAAATTTATATTCTTTCACCTATTGTTCGTGATCGAAAAGGTGAATACAAAAAAGAAATAGAGGAAATCAAAAGAAAAGGATACCAAAGATTAAGAATTGATAAAATAATTTATGAGATAGATGAAGCTCCAAATTTAAAAAAAAATTTTAAGCATAATATTGAAGTTTTAATAGATAGGTTAAATGTTAAAGAAAATATTAAGCAAAGACTATCAGAAAGCATTGAAACAGCTTTGACATTGTCAGATGGGCTTATATATGTTCAAAATCTAGAAAATGATAAAATAGAAATTTATTCATCAAAATTTGCTTGTCCCGTCTCTGGATTTACTATTGAAGAAATTGAGCCGAGATTATTTTCCTTTAATGCACCTCAAGGCGCATGTGAAGAATGTGATGGATTAGGAGTAGAAAAATATTTTGATGAAAGAAAAATTATTCCAGATGAAACAAGATCTGTAAATCAAGGAGCAATAAAACCTTGGGAAACAAAAGTTTTTGGCAGACAAAGGAGATTATTTATAGAAACTATAAATAAGATATTAAAGAATTATAAAATATCAATAAATACAACTTGGGAAAAAATACCTTTAAAAATCAAAAATATAATTCTGGATGGTGATAAAAAAAATGAAATAAAAAATTTGGATAACTTTGAAGGAATTATAAATTTTATTGATCGCAAATATAATGAAACTGAGAGATGGTGGGTTCAATATGAATTAGAAAAATATTTATCAGAAAGAGATTGTGAAATTTGTGATGGATTTCGCTTAAATAAAAAACCATTATCCATTAAAATAGATAATGCACATATTGGAGAAGTAACTAAAAAATCAATAAAAGAGTGTCTAGATTGGTTTGAAAATTTATCAAAGAAATTAAATAAAAATCAATTAACTATAGCAAATACAATAATTAAAGAAATTTATGAGAGGCTTAATTTTTTAAATAAAGTTGGATTAGATTATATTTCTTTATCAAGAGCTAGTAAAACATTGTCTGGAGGAGAAAGCCAGAGAATTAGACTTGCTAGTCAAATAGGATCGGGATTAACAGGAGTGCTATATGTTTTGGATGAACCATCTATTGGTCTGCATCAAAAAGATAATCGTCAATTGATTGAAACATTATTCAGATTAAGAGATTTGGGTAATACTGTAATAGTAGTAGAACACGATGAAGAAGCTATTAAAAATGCAGATCATATTATTGATATTGGTGTTGGTGCAGGTATTCATGGAGGAGAGATTATAGCTCAAGGATCAATAGAAAATATTACTAAAAATAAAAAAAGTTTGACTGGTCAATATATAAATAAAGAAAAAGATATTATTTTACCTAAAATAAGAAGAAAAACAGATAAAAATAAAATACTTAAGATACACAAAGCAAATTTAAACAATCTTAAAGATTTATCTGTGAACTTTCCATTAAGTAATTTTATTTGTGTAACAGGAGTATCTGGTAGTGGAAAATCATCATTAGTAATAGATACATTATATCAACGCTTAGATGAATATTTTAATAAATCACTAAATAAAGAAGAAAAAAATTTTAATATTAGTGGAGTCAAGAATATAGATAAAATAATTGACATAGATCAATCACCAATTGGCAGAACTCCTAGATCAAATCCAGCAACCTATACAGGTTGTTTTACACCTATAAGGGAATGGTACACTACTCTAAATGAATCTCAAATAAGAGGTTATAAGCCTGGAAGATTTTCGTTCAATGTTAAAGGTGGAAGATGTGAGTCATGTGAAGGTGATGGAGTCAAAAAAATAGAAATGCATTTCTTAGCGGATGTTTATGTGGAATGTGATGTTTGTAAAGGTAGTAGATATAATAGAGAAACATTAGAGGTAAAATACAAAGAAAAATCTATTTCAGATGTATTAAACATGACAGTAGAAGAAGGATATAAATTTTTTTATAAAATTCCATCAATAAAACAAAAGCTTGAAACTTTGATGAATGTTGGTTTGGATTATATAAAAATTGGTCAATCAGCAACCACTTTATCTGGTGGAGAAGCACAAAGAATAAAATTATCTAAAGAATTATCTAAAAGATCAACTGGAAAAACTTTATATATTTTAGATGAACCAACAACTGGGCTACATTTTGAAGATGTAAATAAACTTTTAAAAATACTTCATAAATTAGTCGATGAAGGAAATACAGTAATAGTAATTGAACATAATTTAGATGTAATTAAAACTGCTGATCATATAATAGATTTAGGTCCTTTAGGAGGAAATAAAGGAGGGGAAATTGTTAGTATAGGAAAACCTGAAGAAGTTGCAAAAAATAAAAAAAGCTTTACAGGTAAATTTCTAAAAGATATCTTAAATCAAAAAAAGGGAATAAAATGATTAAACTTGAGTTACCAGATTTACCTTATAACAAGGATGCACTTCAGCCATATATGTCTGCTGAAACATTAGAACTACATCATGATAAACATCATCAAGCTTATGTTACTAATGGCAATAAATTTATTGAAGAACAAAATCTTAGTGAATCAAGTATAAATGAAATTGTTATTAATTCTTATAAAAACAATAATGCTCCTGTTTTTAATAATGTCTCACAACATATAAATCATATTCATTTCTGGGAAATTATGTCAAATAATCCTGAAGGAAAAATACCTGGAGAATTAGAATCAAAAATTACAAATGATTTTGGATCAGTCGATCAAATGAAAAATGATTTCATAAATGCTGGAATAACTCAATTTGGTTCAGGTTGGTGTTGGTTAGTGCTAAATAATGGAAAGCTTGAAGTTACAAAAACTCCTAATGCTGAAAATCCAATAGTTCATGGACATATACCTCTTTTAGGTTGTGATGTGTGGGAACATTCATATTACGTAGATTTTAAAAATAGAAGACCTGACTACTTAAAAAGTTTTATAGATAATTTAGTAAATTGGGAAAAAGTAAACGAAGAATTTACAAAGAATAATTAATTACTCATCATCCTGCGGTCTAAACTTAAATAATAAGAGAGTTGGGACCGCAATAAATATAGATGAATATGTTCCTACAATTACACCTATAACCATAGCAAAGGCAAAGGGTCTAATAACTTCACCTCCAAGGAAATATAGTGAGAATAATGCAATTAAAGTTGTTAAACTTGTCATTACAGTTCTAGATAAAGTATTATTGATAGAAATATTGAAAAGTTCTTTCATATCTAATTTTTTATATTTTCTTAAATTTTCTCTAATTCTGTCATACACAACAACGGAATCATTAATACTATAGCCGCAGATAGTTAATATTGCAGCAATACTAGCAAGAGAAAAATCAATTTTAAGAAGAGATAAAACACCTAAAGTAAATAAGACATCATGAGTTAACGCAACTACTGCACCAAAACCAAATTGCCACTCAAATCTTAACCAAATATAAAATAATATAGCAATTAATGCAAAAGAAATAGCTTGAAGTCCTTTCCAAAGTAATTCTGAACTAATAGTAGGTCCAACAAATTCAGATCTTCTAAACTCTTCAACTTTATTACTTATTAGATCTTTAACTTTATTAATTGTTTCAATACTTTCTTCATTAGAATTATTTTGCAATCTTATTATTATAGTTTGAGAATTACCAAATTCTTGTAATGAAACATCATTGAAATGAGGTGATAAAATACTTCTTAATTCTCCAATATCAGACGTTTTTGTTGTTATTTCAACTAACGTTCCTCCCTTAAAATCAATTCCTAAATTTAATCCTCTAAATGATAATAAAAATATAGAAATAACAATTAAAAAAATTGATAAATAAATAAAATAATTTTTTAATTTCATAAAATCATAATTAGAATTAGTTGGAATTATTTTATTTAAACCAAACATTATAAATTAATTTCCTTTTTTTTAGAGAAAGAATACCATAAATAGACTAAAAAATTTGTAAACATAATGGCACTAAACATTGACGCAAATATTCCTAAAGATAAAGTTATTGAAAAACCTTTAATTGGACCTGAACCAAAAACAAATAATAGCAAAGATGCAATTAATGTAGTTATATTAGCATCTAAAATTGTAGACATAGCTTTGTCAAATCCATTTTTAATCGCAGATAAAGTTTTTGTTTTTTTTGAAAACTCTTCTTTAATTCTTTCAAAGATTAAAACATTTGCATCAACAGCAATACCTATAGTTAATACTATTCCTGCAATCCCAGGTAAGGTTAAAGTAGCACCAATAATACCTAATAAAGCAATAATGATGAATAAATTTATTATAAGCGATATACTAGCTAAGATGCCAAAAATTCCATAAATTAATATCATAAATATACAAACAAAAATCATACCAATAATAGATGCGATTTTACCAGCATCGATAGAATCAGATCCTAAAGATGCTCCAACGGATCTTTCTTCAATGATTTCCAAAGGTGCAGGTAAAGCCCCTGCTCTTAAAAGAACTGCCAAATCAGCTGCTTCCTGACTTGTAAAATTACCTGTAATTATTCCTGAACCTCCTGTTATCGCAGAGTTAATAACTGGAGCTGTAATAACAACTCCATCTAATATCACTGCAAATCTTTTGCCAACATTTTCGCTTGTAGCTTTTCCAAATTTTTGTGCACCTGTTGTATCAAATCTAAATGAAACTGCATGTCCTTGCTGAGGATCAAATGATCCTTTCGCATCAATGAGATTTTCGCCCCCTACTCTGGATTTTTTTTCTACTAGATATTTTGTACTAGAATCATAAAAATCAGTAACTATTAATTTTCCAAATGGAGCTTTATTTGATTGCAATGAAGTTTGATCTTCATCATCAACCATATGAAATGTCAATTTAGCAGTTTTACCTAATAATTCTTTTATTCTTTCAGGATCTTTGACACCAGGTAATTGTAGAAGAATTCTATTTTTTCCAGATCTTTGGATCAAAGGTTCTTTAGTTCCAGATTCATCTATTCTTTTACGAACAATTTCTAATGATTGTTTTAAAGCAGACTCTCTAATAGATTTTTTAAAATTATCATTAATAATAACTTTAAGTATATTATTGTTTATAACAACATTAACATTATTATAATTCCTCATAAATTCTTTTCTTATATCTTCTAGCTTTAAAGAATTCATAAATCTAAATGATATTTGATCATCTTGAATATTTATATCTGTTAAATTTATTTGAAAATTTCTTGATATTAATCTTATTGAATCACTAATATTCTCTAATTCTTCTTTAAAAAGAACATCTGATTGTACTTCTAAAAGTAGATATGATCCACCTTGTAAATCTAAACCTAAATTAATTTTATTTTCTAAAAACCAATTTTCTGTATCTTCTTGATATAAAATAGATGGTATAGAAAAAATTATTCCAGAAGATATTACAAGAAATACAATTAATGATTTCCACAAGGGATAATTTTTCATCTATATTATTTTTTTTTACCAAATAAGCCTGAGAAAATTCCACCTTTGTTTTCAGTAGAAGGATCTGTTTTTATTTTTGGTTTTTCTTGTGTAATATATAAATCAGCTACCATACCTGGTGCAATCTTGATTTCTACTTCGTTGGAAATTTCTACGTTCAATTCCCTATTATCATTTACTTTACTTATTTTACCAATGATCCCGCCAGAAGTAATTATTTTATCTCCTTTTTTTAAATTATTAAGCATTTCTTTATGTAGCTTAACTTTTTTTTGCTGAGGTCTGATTAATAAGATATAAAATACACCAAATATTAAAATTAGTGGTAAAAAAGCTCCTATTCCTTCCATAAAAATCCTATTTTATTTAATTTGAGGATTTTCTTATACTGTGTAAAAGAAAAATGCAATTATAGTTAAATAAAGATTAAAATGGGTTTTTTTGCTAATTTATTAATAAAAAGTCAATTAGACAAATTTAATGCATTTATTTGGAATACTAATAAAAACAATTTTGATCCTATTATTAATATAAAAACAATTAATTTAGATTTAATTATTGGTATCGAAAGACAAAAAAAAACTCTTTTAGAAAATACTGAGAATTTTGCATTAGGTAATTTTACTAATAATGCTTTACTTTGGGGTTCTAGAGGTAACGGGAAAAGTACTTTAATTAAATCTATATTCATTAAACTATCAAAAAGTTATAAAAATTTAAAATTAATTCAACTAAACAAAAATGATATTTTTGATATTGAATCAATTTATAAAAAAATTTCTAAATATTCAGAAAAAAGATTTATTATTTTTATTGATGATTTATCATTTGAAAAAATTGATAATGAATATAAAATCATTAAATCTACTCTTGATGGAAGTATTCAAAATCAACCAACAAATATCATTTTATATGTAACTTCAAATAGAAGACATTTAATGCCAAGAGATATGATTGATAATGAAAGATCATCAGCTATTCATACAGATGAAAGTGTCGATGAAAAAATAAGTTTAAGTGATAGATTTGGACTATGGATAGGATTTCACAATCTAGATCAAAGTGTTTATTTGGATATTATTAAAAATTACTGCAATCATTATAAAATTTCATATAATCAAGATATTGAAAAAAGATCTATACAATGGTCTGTTCAAAGAGGTAATAGAACAGGAAGAACAGCATGGCAATTTATAATTCAATTAGCCGCAGAAAAAAATTTAAGAATTGATTTTTAATTTTTTCTCTAATTTTCTTATGAAATAAGAAATAATCAAAATTAAAACAAAGTATTCTAAAACTAAAAAGGTATAAATTTCTAAAGGTCTATAAACTGTAACAACTAATTCATTAGCTTTTCTTGTAAGATCAGCTAAACCAATAATAGATACCAAGGACGACATTTTTAAAACATAAACAAATTGATTACCTATTGCAGGTAGAATAATTCTTATTGCTTGAGGCAGAATGATTAATCTCATTTCTTGTGCTTTACTTAAACCAATAGATTTTGCTGCATCTTTTTGTCCTGAACCAATAGATTGTAATCCTGCTCTAAAAATTTCAGCTTCAAATGCTGCATCACTCAATGAAAGAGAAATAATACCAGCCATAAAAGCACCTATGCTAATACCAAAAATTACTGGTAAACCATAATATACCCACAGTAAAAGTACTAATAAAGGAACAGCTCTAAAAAATTCTATATAAGATCTATTAACTAAAATTAATAATTTATTGTTACTTAAACCTGGTAATGCAATAAAAAAACCTATGAAAATAGAAATAATTATAGATATTAAAGAAATACTTATCGTTAGACCTAAACCGCTAATTAAAAACTCAAGATTAGTTAATCCACTTTCAAGTCTAGGATCTAATATATACCATCCCCAATTATAATTACTAGAACATGAAGTTAATGATAATAATAATAAAATATAAAGAAATTTCACCAAGTAGTTATATTATAGAAAAAAAAAATTAGTAAAGTAAAAACAGTTGCTACAAACTTTTAAGTTGATATTTTTCCATCATTTGTTGAAAAAAACCTTGAGATTTTTTAATAGAAATCCAATGATTTAAATAATTAATCCATACTTGGTCGTCTTGGGGTGTCAACCAAGCAAGAGGGGTAGGATATTTAGGTTCACTAACAGGAATAATTGCCATTTCAGGATATTGCTCAACTAAAGTCGCAGCTTCTATATTAGATGTTATATGCACTTCAGATCTTCCTGCTAAGACTTCTTGAAAATCTCTAGCTGGAGATTCAATAATATTTAATGTAGCATTAGGAAATATTTCTTTAGCCTGAATTTCTTGAGTAGTTCCTAAAGTAACAGCAACTTTAACGCCTTGTTTGTTTATATCGTCCCAATTTTGGAATTTATTTAAATTCTTTTTTAGTGTTAGAGGAACTGTTGCAAGTTTAAAATATGAGTCTGTATAACCTGTTGAAAGAGCTCTCTTTGCACTAAGTGATGCACTAGTTGAAATATCATATTTATTAGAAACAATACCATTAACTAATGTTTTCCATTCAGTTGGTATTATAACAAGATTTACGTCCATATCTTTTGCTAACTGTTTAACTATTTCTATTTCAAAACCTATATATTCATTAGTAGCTGGATCTTTTACTGTCATGGGATTCCAATCTCCAGTTGTTCCAACTCTAATTTCTCCATTTTTTAGGATTGTTTGAAGTCTAGACTCAGCAAAAACAGAGTTATTGAAAGAAATAATAGCAAAAAATATAAATAGTATTCTAATCATTGAATAAAGCTCCTTATTTTATCTAAATATATAATTATTATAGTTTAAAACAAAATCAATAGTATTTAAGTAAAAAATAATTTTATCTAATTTATTGCATATATTAGTTATATGAAATAAATATATGTATTATGGCAGCATATATAATTGTTCAGGCAAATATTACGGACAAAGAAAAATATAAAGAATATCTTAATAAGGTAACTTCTATTGTAGAAAAATATAGTGGAGAATATTTAGTAAGAGGTGGAAAATATGAAAAAATGCTTGGAAATTGGGATTATGAAAGAACAGTGGTAATTAAATTTCCTTCTTTTAAGTTAGCTAAAGATTTTCATAATTCTTCAGAATATGAACCAGTAAAAAAGATAAGAGAAGAAAATTCAATAGGAAATTTGATTATAATTGAGGGTTGTTGAGCTATTTTTTTAATTTTCTTCCTTCAAGGATCCATTTATCTATACCGCCAACTAAAGTATAAATATTTTTTTTACCCAATTGTTCAACAAAACCGTTTGCTAAAATTGATGAAATATCCCCTGTTTTAGAAACAAAAATTACATGGTCTTTTGGTTTAATTTTTTTTTCAAAAAACTTTATAAACTCTGAATTAAAATTACCTTTATTATCAAATGCAGTCATTTGAAGGGATCCTTTTATAGTTCCAGTCTCCTCTCTTTCTTCTAAAGTCCTTATATCTATAATTTTAAATCCATCTTTTTTTTTATTTAATAATTGGTATGAAAAAACTTTTTTGTAACCAGGAGGTGTTGCATTAATAATCTCTATTTCAAAAATTAATGTAGAATTCGGTGGAATTAATTCCCCTACTCCTTTTTTTCCATAAGCAAAGTTTGGTGGAATTTTTATTTTTCTTTTACCTCCAACTCTTATATCTTTTAAACCTATTTCCCATCCAGGAATTACCTGCCTTAATCCTATTTGAAATATAAAAGGTTGGTTTCTTTTAAAACTACTATCAAATTCAATTCCATTTTCCAAAAACCCTCTATAATTTACAGTGATTTTATAATGTTCTTCAATCTTTAAACCATTACCTGGTATGTCTGATAGAATTTCAATATCATTAGCAAAACATAAATTAGAAATAAAAAGAAAAACAAATATATAAATAAAATTATTCACTAGATTTATCTTTTAATTGATAAAATTGACCGGGTATAGAAATTAAACCACTTATTATTATGAATAATGCACCTAATAAAGCTAAGGTATTAAGATATTCATTAAAAATAAAATATCCAATTATCGAAGACCATAATATCTGAAGATAGACTAAACAAAAAACAGAAGAATAATGTTTTTGTGCTTTTTTAAATGCAAAAGTTGCTAAAAATATCGCTATATTTATTAAAATTGAAGCAATAGTAATTAAAATAAAAACATTTAGATCAACTTTTATTGGATCATAAATAAATAGCAAAAATGATAAAATATGAATAATTGAACCACCATATATAAAAAAACCTAAAGCAGTTGAAATATTATGAAATTTATTAACTATTGTTGTTGTTGAAGTAATTAATATAACACCAAATAAAACTACTAAGAAATATATATTAAAATTTTCAAATCCTGGCTGAACTACAAAAATTACACCTAAAAAACCAATAAATAATGAAA
>Ga0208261_1000878_pt1 | contig 11279 bp, 9 predicted proteins | sample Knorr_S7_td_DCM__FD_185595 | JGI IMG/M metagenome (GOLD analysis project Ga0208261, IMG submission 185595) | Marine microbial communities from Southern Atlantic Ocean transect - Knorr_S7_td_DCM_ad_131m_LV_B (SPAdes) (version 3) | ecosystem: Environmental > Aquatic > Marine > Oceanic | place...
TTCATTTAAAAAAAACTATGAACAATAATTTAAACAATTATAGGCTATATGGTAGATCTAAAGGAAGAAAAAGAATAAAAATATCAAACAATGAATATGTTAAATATATCGAAAAATATAAAATTGATTATTTAAAAAAAAACGAAAATTATATTCTAGATATTGGATCTGGTGATGGTGAGAATACAGTTTTTTTATCAGAAAAATTTAAAGAATCTAAAATTATTGCTTGTGATAAATTTAAAGATGGTAATATAAATCTATGTGAACAAATAAAATTAAAAAAATTAAATAATATTTATATTTTTCCTGGTAATGTTCATGAACTTCTAGATAATAACAAAGATATAAAATATTTCTCATCAGTTTGGATACTTTTTCCAGATCCTTGGCCAAAGAAAAGACATCAAAAAAGAAGATTAATTAATGAAGAGTTTTTACATAAAATAGAAAAATATATGAAAAAAAATTGTTATTTATTAATTTCTACCGATTCAACTAGTTATCTAAAAGAAATATTATTTTTAGTTTACAAGATTAGAAATAGTTTTTGTTGGGAAAATCAAAATATTTATGGCTTAGAATATCAAAATAATTTAATTCCCCAAACAAAATACTATAAAAAAGCACTAAAATCAGGGAGGAACTCTTTTTTTATCAAACTTAGAAAATTATAAGCTTGAGTTTTAATTGATTTTTTAATATATCAGCACAAAATTTGGATAATTTCAAAGGTGGGATTTCCCGCCTTTTTTTTGGTTAATAATATGGCAAAGCAAAGAATAAAAGTAATTAGAGAAGAAATGTTACAAGTCGCTAATAATGTGGCACAAGAGAAGAATATTGATAAAGACTCTGTTTTTGAAGCTATGGAGCAAGCTTTAGAAAAATCTGCAAGAGTAAAATATGGTCAAGAAAGAGATATAAGAGTTTCTATAAATAGAGATACTGGTGATATAAAATTAAATTCTTACTTAGAGGTAGTTGAAAAATTATCTGAAGAAAATCAAGCTAGAGAAATATTGATTAAAGAAGCAACGATTACAAATCCTAAAATTCAAATTGGTGAATATATAATTAAAGAGTTACCACCTATTGAATTTGGAAGAGTAGCAGCTCAAAATGCAAAGGGAGTTATTATTCAAAAAGTTAGAGAAGCAGATAAATCAAAACAATATGAAGAATACAAAGATAAGCTCGGTGAAATTGCCATAGGAATAGTTAAAAGAATAGAATTTGGAAATCTTATTGTAGACCTTGGTAAGAGTGAAGCAATTATAAAAAGAGAAGAACTTATACCAAGAGAAACATTTAAAAATGGTGATAGGGTAAGGGCTTATATTTATGATGTAAAGAATGATGTTAAAGGTTACCAAGTTTTTTTATCAAGAACTCATCCACAGTTTTTATCAAAACTTTTTTTTCAAGAAGTTCCAGAAATTTTTGAAGGTATAATAACTGTCAAAAGTGTTGCAAGAGATCCAGGCTCTAGAGCTAAAATTAGTGTTTATACAGAAGATTCAACTATTGATCCTGTTGGGGCTTGCGTTGGTATGCGAGGATCAAGAGTACAAGCAGTAGTTAATGAGCTACAAGGAGAAAAAATAGACATAGTAACATGGTCTGATAACCAAGCAACTTTTCTAGCAAATGCGCTTGCACCTGCAGAAGTAACAAAAATATTTTTGTTTGAAGAAAAAAATAGAGTTGAAGTTGTTATTCCTGATGAGCAATTAAGTCTTGCTATTGGAAGAAAAGGTCAAAATGTTAAATTAGCTTCTAATCTGACTAATTTAGAAATAGACATATTAACTGAAGAAGAAGAATCAGAAAGAAGGCAACAAGAATTTAAAGAAAAAAGTTCATTATTATCAGAGTTATTAGACGTAGAAGATGTTATCGCACAGTTACTAGTAACTGAAGGATATGTATCCGTTGAATCTATTGCAAATGAAAGCCTTGAAAATATTGAAAAAATTGAAGGATTTGACAATGAATTAGCTAATGAAATTTTATCTAGAGCCAAAAATTATATTAAAGATGAAGATGATGAAAATTTAAAAATTATAGAAGAAAAAATTTCAGATGAAGAATTAAAAAATCTTGAAGGGATGAATAATAAGATGTTGGCCTTATTAGCAAATAAAAATATTACAACATTGAATGATTTTGCTGATTTAGCTAGTTTTGAGTTAATAGATAAAGAAGAAGGTATATTTAAAAGCCTTGAATTAGAGGAAGATTTAATAAATAATATGATAATGCAAGCTAGAAAAAACTGGTTTGAAGATGAGAATAAATAATCTTAGGTAAAGAAATTGGATAAGAAAAAAGATAACAAAAAAAAACCACTTAAATTATCCTCGTCGGGCAGATTGCAAATTAGAAAAAATCTAGGACCATCGGGAAGCAATGTTCGATCTGGAGACGGTAAGAAGACTATTCAAATAGTTTTTAGAAATAAGAACAATCAACAAAAAAGTTCTTCTACTGCAAAATCTAATTTTAGAGGATCATCAACTTATAGGGCGCCAAATTCACAAGCTCCAAATACATTTAATCAAGTTCCTAAAAATAAGTTTTTTGATAACAAAAATAAAAAACAACATGAATCAAAAAAAACACAACCAAAAAAATCTACATTAAAACCTATTGATGATGAGTTTAATAAAATTGATGCTAAAAAAATATTGGAACAGGAAGAACAAGAATATGATAAATTTCCTAGTTTGGCAAAGCTCAAAAGAGCTAGAGAAAAAGAAAAATTAAAAACTCAAGAAAATGGGGATGAAGATAAAATTGCAAGAGAAGTATCAATTCCTGAGATCATTACAGTTCAAGATTTAGCAAATAGGATGGCAGAAAAGACCGCTGATGTAGTTAAAACTTTAATGAAATTGGGCGTTATGGCAAATGCAACCCAGTCTCTTGAAGCTGATATAGCTGAATTAGTTACTCAAGAATTAGGTCATAAGGTTATTAGAGTAAATGAAGATGATATTTTGAAAGAAATTGAAGACTTTAAAGACGTTGAAGAATTGAAAGAAAAAAGAGCCCCAGTTGTTACTATTATGGGACATGTTGATCATGGTAAAACAAGCATTCTTGATGCTTTTAGAAACTCAAATGTTGTATCTGGAGAGTCTGGAGGCATTACTCAGCATATTGGAGCATATCAAATAAACAATAAAGGAAAAAAAATTACTTTCATAGATACACCAGGACATGCAGCATTTTCTAATATGAGAGCAAGAGGAGCTAAGACAACTGATATTATAATTTTAGTAGTAGCTGCAGATGATAGCTTAAAACCTCAAACTATTGAATCTATTGCTCATGCGAAAGCTGCTAAAGTTCCAATAATAGTTGCTATAAATAAAATTGATTTAGATAGTGCAGATCCTGATAAAGTTAGAAATGATTTACTGACACAAGAAATTATTGTTGAAAAAATGAGTGGTGAAATATTAGATGTTGAAATTTCAGCAACAAAAAAGATTAATCTTGATAAACTAGAAGAAGCGATACATTTGCAAGCTGATCTATTAGATTTAAAAGCTAATCCAAACAGACAGGCAAGAGGAGTAATTATAGAATCAAAATTAGAAAAGGGCAGAGGTTCTGTTGCAACTGTGTTAGTTCAAAAAGGTACATTAAAAGTTAGTGATATATTTGTTTCTGGCTCAGAATGGGGCAAAGTAAAAGCATTAATAAATGACAAATCAGAAAACATAAAAGAGGCATCTCCATCAATGCCTGTTGAAGTATTAGGTTTTGACTCAAACCCTCTTTCAGGAGATGATTTTATAGTTGTTGAAAGTGAGAGTGTTGCTAGAAAAATATCAGAATATAGATTTAAAAAATTACAAATACAAAAGAATAAAGTTGTACAATCAAATGTTGAAGAAATGTTTAAACAAATTAATGCCGGTGAAGCTGTATCACTCCCGGTAATTATTAAAGCAGATGTTCAAGGTTCAGCTGAAGCAATAGAAAATTCAATTCTTAAATTGTCTAATGAAGAAGTAAAAGTAAGTGTAATCCATAAAGGAGTTGGTGGAATTACAGAAAGTGATGTTGCTTTAGCAAATTCAAGTAAAGGATTTATTGTTGGTTTTAATGTAAGAGCAATACCACAGGCTAGAGACGCAGCCAAAAGAGATGGTATAGATATTAAATATTATTCAATAATTTATGAATTAATCGATGATATAAAAAATCTTCTATCAGGATTATTAAAACCTGATGTTAGTGAAAAAGTAACAGGAAATGTTGAAATAAGAGAAATATTTAATATTTCAAAAATAGGAAATATAGCAGGTTGTATTGTGAAGGATGGATATATTTCAAGAAATTCACAAATTAGAATTTTAAGAGACAGCATTGTAGTTCATACAGGAACAATTAGCAGTTTAAAAAGATTTAAAGATGAAGTTAAAGAAGTTAAGAGTGGTTATGAATGCGGTGTAATGATAGAGAATTTTGCTGATATCAAAACTGGTGATATTATTGAAACTTTTGAAGAAATAAAAACGAACAGAAAATTGTAATTTTTAATGTCTGGACAAAGGCAAATTAGATATGGCGAACTAATACGTTCATTAATAAGTGAATGCTTATTAAAAGAAGATTTTTATGAAAGTAAATTTAGTTTCACTTCTATCACTGTTTCATTTGTTAGAATGTCAAAAGACTTAAAAATTGCTAATATTTATCTAATGCCACTTGGAGGAAAAGATCAAGATATTTTTTTAGAATCAATAAATTCAAAAAAATTTATTTTTCAAAAATTTTTATCTAAAGCAAAAATTCACTCAAAATACACACCTAAAATTAATTTTTATATAGATGACACTTATAATGAAGCTGAAAAAATTGAAAAATTGCTACTAAATAAATATGTAGCTAGAGATTTAAATGAATGACGATTATCAAGGTTGGATAAATTTATATAAACCTAAAAATATAACATCCTTCTTAGCAATAAAAAAAATAAAAAAAAAATTAAAAATTAATAAAATTGGACATGCTGGAACATTAGATCCTTTAGCAGAGGGAGTGCTACCAGTAGCTATAGGGAAAGCAACAAAGTTAATTCCTTTTATTAATAATGACATGAAAGAGTATATTTTTACTATAAAATGGGGTGAGCAAACTTCTACAGATGATTCTGAGGGAGATGTAATTAATTTTAATTATGAAATTCCTGAAGAAAAAAACATAAAAATTAATTTAAGAAATTTTTTAGGTGAAATAGAACAGGTTCCTCCTAAAGTTTCAGCTATAAAAGTAGAAGGTAGAAGAGCTTACAGTTTATTTAGAGAAAATAAAAATTTTATTTTAAGTTCAAGAAAAGTAATTTTAAAAGAAGCTGATTTAATTTCAACGAATAAAAAATTTTCTTCATTTAAAATAAAATGTGGTAAAGGTTTTTATGTTCGAAGTTTAGCTAGAGATCTTGCAGAAAAATTAGGTACTTATGGCCATATTTCTAGTTTAAAAAGAACAAAAGTAGGTTTTTTTTCCTCAATTAATGCAATTTTACTGGACGATTTGTTAAAAATAAGACAAACGCTTCAAGAATTTAATTTTATTTCATCTTCAGTGGAAGTGCTGGACGACATCTTGGCTTATGATATTGAGGATGAGAAAGATTTAAAAGATCTTTCTTTAGGCAGATCAATAATAATTGATTTAAAAAATTTAAAAAAGCCTAGGTTAAATTCTTTTGATAAGAACTTTTTGTTTTTGTTTAAAAAAGGAAATGTTCTTTCTTATGGCAAATTAATAGGAAATTTGTTTAAACCAATTAAAGTACTTATATAGGAGTTATGATGTCGATTACTAAAGATATAAAAAAAGAAATAATTACAAAATTTGCTAGTAACCCAAATGATACAGGTTCAGCACAAGTTCAAATTGCTGTTTTAACTAAAAGAATTAATAATCTTATTGAACATTTTAAAAATCATAAGCATGATAATCATTCAAAAAGAGGGCTTGTAGCACTAGTAAATAAAAGAAAAAAATTATTAAGTTATTTAATAAGAAAAAATAAAGAAAAATATCAAGAATTAATTAAGGAACTAAATATTAGAGGATAGTAAACTAAAAATAAGAAATAAATGAAAAGAGAAAAAAATGTTTAATGTTAAAAAAGTAGAAATAGAATGGGCGGGGAAAAAATTAAAATTAGAAACAGGTAAAATAGCAAGACAAGCTGATTCAACTGTTATAGCCACTTACGGTGGAACAACAGTTATGGCCAATGTTGTTGCTGCAAAAGAGGCAAAACCTGATATAGATTTTTTTCCACTAACAGTTAATTATCAAGAAAAATTTTATTCAGTTGGAAAAATTCCAGGTGGTTTTTTTAAGCGAGAGGCACGTCCGACGGAAAAAGAAACATTGATTTGCAGATTAATTGACAGACCAGTTAGGCCTTTGTTTCATAAAGATTTTAAAAATGAGACTCAAGTTACTTGTACCGTTCTATCACATGATTTACAAAATGATTCTGATATTGTTGCTATGATAGCTGCAAGTACTGCACTTACTTTATCTGGTTTACCATTTATGGGACCATTAGGAGCAGTAAAGATTGGATTAATAGATGATGATTTTGTTATAAATCCTACCATAGAAGAAGTTAAGAATTCTAAGCTTGAACTAGTTTTAGCAGGAACAAAAGAAGGGGTTTTGATGATAGAATCTGAGGCTCACCAACTTTCAGAGGAAAAAATGCTTGAAGCAGTTATATTAGGACAAGAAAGTTATAAACCTGTTATTGAAACAATCATAAATCTTGCAAAACAAGCTGCAAAAGACCCCTGGGTTTTGCCTGAAAAAAATGAGGAAATTAAAATATTACCAGAGAAAATCAGTTCAGATTTCAAAGAAAAATTTATAGATGCTTATAAAATTCAAGAAAAACAGGATAGATCAAATAAACTTAATGAATTACGATCTGAAATAGAAGAAAAATTTACAACAGAAGATATTTCAATAATAACCGTTTTAGATGCAATTAAAACTATTGAAAAAAATATTGTACGAGGAGAATTGTTAAATTCAGGAAGTAGGATTGATGGAAGAGATACAAAAACAGTTAGACCTATAACATGTGAAACAGGTTTACTTGAAAGAACACACGGTTCAGCACTTTTTACAAGAGGAGAAACTCAAGCTTTAGTTGTAACAACACTTGGTACGGGGATGGATGAACAGAGGATTGATGCAATTGAAGGCGAATATAAAGAAAACTTTATGTTACATTATAATTTTCCTCCATACTCAGTTGGTGAAGTTGGTAGAGTAGGATCAACAAGTAGAAGAGAGATTGGCCATGGAAAACTTGCATGGAGAGCTATTCATCCTATGTTACCTTCTAATGATAAATTTCCATATACTTACAGAGTAGTTTCAGAAATTACAGAATCAAATGGATCGAGTTCAATGGCCACTGTATGTGGAACTTCAATGTCTTTAATGGATGCTGGAGTACCTCTTGAAAAACCAATAGCTGGAATAGCAATGGGATTGATTAAAGATAAAAATAATTATGTAATTCTTTCAGATATTTTAGGTGATGAAGATCATTTAGGAGATATGGATTTTAAGGTAGCTGGAACACATGATGGGATAACATCATTGCAAATGGATATTAAAATCACAAGTATAACAGCTGAGATAATGAAGGAAGCTTTATCGCAAGCAAAAGAAGGTAGACTTCATATACTAGAAGAAATGGCTAAAGCAATTGACAAGCCTAAAGAATCTATTTCTGATTATGCACCTACCATTAGTACTTTAAAAGTACATAAAGATAAAATTAGAGAAGTAATTGGAAAAGGTGGAGCTGTAATAAGAGAAATTTCAGAAAAGACTGGGGCAAAAATTGAAATTGATGATGAGGGATTAGTTAGCATTGCTGCTGTTGATTCTAAATCAGGTCAAGCTGCAATTGATTGGGTTAATAGTATTGTGGAAGAGCCTGAGATTGGCAAAGTCTATGAAGGCAAAGTTGTAAAATTAATGGATTTTGGTGCATTTGTTAATTTTATGGGATCAAGAGATGGTCTTGTTCATATAAGTCAATTGAAAAATGAAAGAGTTGAGAAAGTAGAAGATGTTGTTAAAGAAGGAGATATTGTGAAAGTTAAGGTTTTAGATATTGACAATAGAGGGAAAGTTAAACTTTCTATGAAAGAAGTTGATTCGGATAAATAATTTTAATTTACCTCGCATTATAGGACATAGAGGAGTAAAAAATTTATTTCCAGAAAATACCATTGAATCAATTCTCGCCGCTTTTAAACTGGGATTAGACTGTGTTGAAATAGATGTAAAGATCAGTAAAGATAAAGTACCTATTTTAATGCATGATCATACATTAGACAGAACTACTTCAGGTAGTGGTTTTGCACATTTGCATAGATTTGAAGATATTAAAAAATTGGATGCAGGATCCTTTTTTTACAAAAAAAAAACAAATTGTTTAGTACCAACTCTTGAGGAAGTTTTAAAATTATTTGTTAATACTAATAAAATTCTAAATATAGAACTAAAACCATCCAATAGTTTGGAAAAAGATAATGTTAAAGAAATTTTTAAACTAACATCCAAATATGATAGCGTGCCAATATATTATTCAAGTTTTGATTTAAAATCATGTTTAGAATTAATCTCAATTAACAAAAATGCATTTTGTGGATTAATTTTAGACAGTTTTAACGATTGTGGTCTTAGTCAATTAATAGCTTTATCAAAAAAGAATAATTTTTATGCTTGTGGTTTAAATAAAAAAATTATTACTGTGGATGTAGTAAGAGAATTAATAGAAAAAAAAATTATTGTTACAGTATATTCAGATAAAAATATTACTAATAATGAAGCAAAAGAACTTTGGAATATGGGCGTACAGAGTATTTTTAGTGATGATCCTACTAGTTTGCTAAATAATTTCTGAATATTTTTTTGGCATTCCAATTATATTATAACCACAATCAACATAATGTATTTCACCTGTTACAGCTGATGAAAGATTACTTACAAAATATAAAGCTGAATTACCAATTTCTTCTAATAAAACATTTCTTTTTAATGACGAGTTTTCTTCAGTAAATTTATAGACTTGTCTAGCATTAGCAATAGCAGCACCTGCCAAAGTTCTCATAGGACCAGCAGATATTGCATTTACTCTAATATTTTTAGAACCTAGATCAACACTAAGATATTTGACACTTGTTTCTAATGCTGCTTTAGCAACACCCATAACATTATAATTGGGCATTACCTTTTTTGATCCATAAAAACTTAGTGTTAAAAGACTCCCACCTTCATTTAATATGGGTTCTGAAAGTTTAGCTAGGTTTGTAAAAGAATAACAAGATATATTTAAGCTATTAATAAAATTATTCTTGGAAGTGTCGATATATCTTCCATTTAATTCGTTTTTATCTGAAAAAGCAACAGCATGTATTACAAAATCTATTTTGCCCCATTTATTCTTAACAGTTTTTATTGTATTTTCTAAAGATTTTTCATTACTAAAATCACATTCTATTAGTAGGTCTGAATTGACTTTTTCAGCTAGTGGTTTTACCCTTTTAAGCAAACTTTCATTTTGATAAGTAATTGCTAAATCAGCATTATTTTCATACAATTTTTTAGCGATACCCCATGCAATAGAGTGATCATTAGCAATTCCAAAAATTATACCTTTTTTATTTTTAAGCATTGTATTTTGAAAATATTAATGTTGCGTTAGTGCCACCAAAACCAAAACTATTTGACATGATGTTTTGTATTTTTTCATTATTTGTTGTGTTTAATAAAATATTAAAATTTTCAGCTTTACTATCTAAATTGTCAATATTGGCCGATCCACTCAAAAAATTATTATTCATCATCAAAAGACAATAAATTGCTTCGTGTACACCAGTCGCACCAAGAGAGTGACCTGTAAGAGATTTAGTAGAGCTTATTTTAGGTATATTATCTCCAAAAACACTTTGAATTGCTTCTAGCTCCTTAATGTCTCCTATTGGAGTACTTGTGCCATGTGAATTGATGTAATCAATTTCTCCTTTTAAATTTTTTAAAGATTGTAACATGCATCTTGCAGCTCCTTCACCTGATGGTTGCACCATATCATAACCATCAGAAGTAGCACCATAACCAGTAATTTCTGCATATATATTTGCACCCCTAGCTTTTGCATGTTCAAGTTCTTCTAAAACAAGTGTTCCTCCTCCTCCTGCTATTACAAAACCATCTCTATTTGCATCATAGGCTCTTGAAGATTTTTTAGGATCATCATTATATTTTGATGACAAAGCACCCATAGCATCAAATAATATTGATAATGTCCAGTGAAGCTCTTCTCCCCCACCAGCAAAGATAATTTTTTGTTTATCCATCTGAATTAATTCAAAGGCATTTCCAATACAGTGAGAGCTTGTTGAGCATGCTGAAGTAATTGAGTAGTTTACACCCTTAATTTTAAAAGGTGTAGCAAGTGTAGCCGAGTTAGTGCTAGACATACTTCTAGGAACCATAAATGGACCAACTTTTTTTGAACCCTTTTCTTTTCCCAACTCAAATGATTGAAAAAGATTTTGAGTGGAAGGACCTCCAGATCCAACTATTATTCCCGTTGTTTCGTTAGAAATATCTTTTTGTTCAAGACCTGAATCTTCTATTGCATCTTTCATTGCTATATAGTTGTAAGCTGCTCCATCTCCCATAAATCTTAAAATTCTTCTATCAATTTTATCTTCTAAATTAATATTAGGTTTTCCATGAACCATACTTCTAAAGCCAAACTCTTCATATTCAGATGCTTCTGAAATTCCAGATTTTAAATTTTTTAAGTTATCAATAACAGTATTTTTATCATTACCGATACAAGAAACTATACCCATGCCTGTTATAACAACTCTTTTCATAATTTTATTTTTTTGAATTAAAAAGACCAACTTTCATATCTTTAGCTTCATATATAATCTTTCCATCTGCTTTAAGAATACCATCAGCAACTCCAAGTATCAATTTTCTTAGAATTAATCTTTTTAATGAAATATGATAAGTTACTTTTTTAACAGTATTGAGTACTTGTCCAGAGAATTTTACTTCACCTACACCTAAAGCTCTTCCCCTACCTTGTTCACCTAGCCAACCAAGATAAAATCCTAATAATTGCCACATTGCATCTAATCCTAAACAACCTGGCATAACAGGATCATTTTTAAAATGGCATTCAAAAAACCATAAATTTG
>Ga0208261_1000879_pt1 | contig 11260 bp, 13 predicted proteins | sample Knorr_S7_td_DCM__FD_185595 | JGI IMG/M metagenome (GOLD analysis project Ga0208261, IMG submission 185595) | Marine microbial communities from Southern Atlantic Ocean transect - Knorr_S7_td_DCM_ad_131m_LV_B (SPAdes) (version 3) | ecosystem: Environmental > Aquatic > Marine > Oceanic | place...
GTTCAGATATGCTCTATTTAGATCGTTGATGAAATATCTTCTAAAGGTAATTTATTAATATCTGGAATTAAAGCATCTTTTTTAGCAAATCCCACTGCAAGTAATAAAAAAGGCTTTTCATTTTTGGGTCTTTTAAATATTTTGTTCATAAATGCCATTGGACTTGGAGTATGAGTAAGAGTAGAAAGGCCAACTAGATGTAATGCTGTTATTAAAATTCCTGTTGCTATACCCACTGATTCTTTAGCATAATAATGTTTTACTTTTGAACCATCATCTAAAACGCCGTAACTTTTAGCAAAAATTCCTATTATGTATGGTGCAATTTCTAAAAACGGTTTGTTTGCATCGGTTCCTAACGGTTCAAGAGCTCTCAACCATTCTTCGGGTGCTTTTGTTTCATAAAAACTTTTTTCTTCCTTTTCTGCTTCTCTTCTAAGAATTGTTCTTACTTCATTTTTAGTAGATATTGCAAAATGCCAAGGTTGCATATTTGCTCCACTAGGGCTAGTCCCTGCAGTTTTTATACAATTTTCAATGATCGATTTTGGAAAATTTTTATCTGAGAAATCTCTTATAGTTTTTCTTTGTTTCAAATTTTCATAAAATTCTTTAGACTTCAATTCCATATTGTCAAAATCTATATTTGGATTTCCTTTATACTCAATAAATTTCTCCCGCATTTTATTCCTCTTATTAATCAATATTTACATACTCAGTTTTTTCGGGATTATATCACAACGATTTGGAGACGACCCATCTGGAATTAGACATGTTGAAGTAACTGAAAATTCTCTGACTCATAAATATTTAACCTTATACATCACTTAGATTTTGAAATCACCTGTATTATGAAGCCGTGATTGGTATTAATTCATACATCAACCCCAACATTGTCCCATCTGATGCTTCATAATGGGGATTATCAGGTTCTAAGTCCAGTATAAAATCAAAGGGAAAATTCGACATAAATACTTGTGGGTTTATTTTAAATGGCAGATCAATTTCTGAGCCTGCAGCGAAAGTAATTTCGAGATCGTTTAATGTTGTCACAGTTGCTGCTGCCATAGTTGTAATAGAGTCTATTCCTTTACTACCTTTGAATATAATCCATTCAGGTGTAGGATTTGAAGGAGGGAGACTATAGTATATTTTAGGTTCATACATTTCTCCTTTTAAATTAGCATCAAGAGTAGCCATCATGTCTGATCCTATGTTTATTGTAGCTGGTTTCCCAGAAATCATTGGGTTAGTGTTAGTTCGTCCATAATTTGGATCAGGTTTTTCTGCATTGTTAGGTATATCTTTTTTTTCTGGTGCAGGTTTGGCAACAGGCTTATCTAGTTTAGCTTCAATTGCATTCAGTTTGTTATTTTGTTCTTGCAAAGTACTATTTTGGTCTTCTATCTTTTTATCTAAGGAATCTAAATGGTTATCTAAGTCACTTAATTGGTTGTCTAAAGCACCTAATTGTGTTTCAATTCCAGACAAATCGACAGGTTCAGCAGATTCAGTTGTTGATAACCCAAGTTGGCTACATGCTGATAATGTCATTAATATTACTATTGGAACAATTAACTTTTTCATTTTTCACCTCTTTCAAAAAGAGATTATATCACAACCATATTGAGGGTTAAGACTAAACTAGCTTCGAAAGATGAACAAATTTTAAAAAAAGAGATCTAGTCGAGATAGCAATATTGTAATTGCCATAATAATAAGAACAACCATAAGAACTTGATTATTACTTCTTTTCATACTTCACCTCTAAGTCGAGATTGTATCACAGGGTGTTATTACTATAACAAAGAGCAGGCTTTAGTGGAGAGATGGTTGCACAACTCCCCACTAATATCCATCAATCGCTTCTGTTGGTAATCTCTACCACTACACCACTTTTGACAATTTGTTTGAATAGTGTACAACAATCAAAATAATTTGCAAGTTTATCTACAACAATCTTATTTGGAGTGAGTTGATATTGTGACATTTCTCTAACTTTATGAGATGCACTGTAACATGGCGTTTAATAGTGGCTCTGTTTATTTATCGCTTAAATCCCCATCTGTGTTATAAGGATTATTTGCTTCTTCTTTTTCCTTACGTGATATTCGTGCCGGTAGCCAAATATTCATAACATAGAGAATGATAAAGGGTAGGCTTGCAAAGAAAATTCCACTTAATATTTTCATTGGTAATAAAATCCATAAAGTTGCTAATATTATTACAGCCACAAGTAATTTATTGATATATGAATCAGACATAATGCTTAAATTTTACCACAGGGTGAGATTTTGATATCTAAAATAAGAGGTGCTGCCCTAATCAGCTTCCCAATATAAACAAGCAGAAGAAACGGATTAGGACTGCATTATAATTATACCATAAGACAACTTTATTATAGATTTGGATACACAATTCAGGGTGGTTGGTGGATACACCCTCTTTTTATAATGCCTGTTACTGTCTATAATAAACATCAAATTAATAAATTATGTGGTGTGAGGGGAAATATATGAGTATTAAAGTAGTTATATTTTTGGAAGTAAAAGATTTTGAAGTATTTTCTAATACTTTTAATAGTGATGGCGCAAGGAATGCCAGACAAGAAGCTGGTATCGAAGCTGAAATTCATCAAGGTTTAGATAATCCCAATCAATCAGTTGGTATTGCTACTGCTCCATCTAAAGAAGAATTTTCAGCATTTTTCACATCTCCAGCACAACAAGAACGTATGCAAAGTGCAGGAGTTCAAGGCCCTCCCATCATAACCTTTTTAAAAGGGTAAAATCTGTTCACTTATATAAAAAAAAGTACCAGCAACATTACAACTAATACAACTGTAATAGCAACTAATGTCGGTATCCACCCAAGAAAAATTATATAAAGAATATCTGCCCACAGTTTATGTAATCGACTTTTGGGTTCCCTAGATGGATCAAGATTGAAAATCGCATCAACTTTAGGGTTTCTTGCTCTATATATTTTCCTTTGTTCTGTTACAAAAGAGCTATTCTTCTTTGTAATTTTGTTCAAGGATTCCTTTTCCTTTTAAAGTTTTGATTAATTTTTCAACACGAACTAATGCTGCTATCCCCATCATTCTAAAAACATATCCGATTACAGACAATCCTTCCATAAATACCTCATGTAATGAGAATAATATATCATGTGATAACAACCTTGCAGCATCTATTTCCTATATTCAACATTTGTGATACTTTACAATTGAATTTGAATATAGGTTTGTAAGCGAGAAATCTATATTCATAGTTATTTCAGAAGGTAGGACATATGAGAATTGGTGTTGATTTGGGTGGAACTAAAATCGAGGCTATTGCTCTATCTAATTCAGGTGAAGAGTTATATAGAGAGAGGGTTAAAACTCCCAAGGATGATTATTCTGCAACACTCCAAGCAATTGAATGGCTGGTTTCGAAAGTAGAAACTGGTTTTGGAGTCGCAGATTCTGTAGGAATAGGTATACCTGGCACTTTATCTTCTGTGACTCATAAGGTTAAGAATGCTAATGCTACTTGGCTGAATAACAAACCATTAGATGAAGATTTACAACGAATCTTAAGAAGACCAATTCGGATAGCAAATGATGCAAATTGCCTTGCGGTCTCTGAATCGATTGATGGCGCTGGTGCAGGGTTCAAAGTAGTGTTTGCAGTAATTATTGGTACTGGTTGTGGAGGTGGAATTGCCATCGATGGTAAAGCACATTTAGGGATTAATGGAGTAGCCGGAGAATGGGGACACAGCCCTTTACCATGGCCAAATAGTGAGGATATCCATTACCAAGAAAATTCCCCCTGCTATTGTGGCAGAATAGGCTGTGTAGAAACGTTCTTATCTGGGCCAGGATTCGCGAGAGATTATGAGCTTTATACAGGGGACGTGCTTGAAGCTTACCAAATTGTTGAATTAGCTGAAAAAGGTGAACCAGATGCTGAGATGTGCCTTGTGAGGTATGAACAAAGACTTGGAAAAGCATTGGCTAGCCTAATTAATACATTGGATCCAGATATAATAGTATTGGGGGGAGGGATGTCTAATATTGAACGGCTTTACTATAATCTCAAGCCCGTAATGTCTAACTGGGTCTTTGGGAATGAGTGTGCAACAGAAGTGCGTCAAGCTAAATATGGGGATTCAAGTGGAGTACGAGGTGCTGCCTGGCTTTGGTGACGATTAAAAATATAGTTAGTTACCAAACATTTTATAGAAAGGATAAATATGGATAACCCAGACTTTACATCACTAACACCCCAATATAAATTCGCTAATATTTTAGAAGAACAGAAAGCGCAGTTGAAGGAGAATCCATTACTAAAAAGGATGTTAAAAGCACGACAAGATATGCGTAATGATCCTTACCGTCCTATCTTTCACTATGTTAATCCGGAAAATACACTCAACGATCCAAATGGCTTGTGTTATTGGCAAGGACGCTGGCATTTGTTCTATCAAGCTTATCCACCAGAAGATCCCAGGCAACATTGGGGGCATGCTGTAAGCGAGGACCTCATACACTGGGAAGATCTACCATATGCAATATACCCCAATCCTGAAGGACGTTGTTTCTCCGGATCTACTTTTGTAGAGAAAGATCGGGTTATAGCTATGTATCATGGCACTGAGGCGGGAAATATAGTTGCAGTTTCTTCAGATCCTCTTCTTTTAAACTGGGAAAAATTGACTGGTAATGCAGTGATACCTGTACTCGAACAGGACGGATCACCTCAGGAATATACTGTATTCGACCCCTGTATTTGGAGTAAAGAAGGAAAATATTATTCATTATCTGGTGGTACGTTGGAGACAAGTCCAAAAGGTGTCAGAAGAGCTGCTGACTTTCTTTTCAGATCAAACGATCTGATTCATTGGGAGTACTTGCATCCCTTTACAGAGGGGGACGTGTTTACGCTTGTTGGAGATGATGGAGCGTGTCCGTATTTTTGGCCTATAGGTGATAAACACATACTTCTTTTCTACAGTCATATGAGTGGAGGACAGTACCTTTTGGGTGATTACGACCTAGTGCGTGACAAATTTTTAGTATTCTCTGGCGGTTTATTCAATTTCGGAGCATCTACACCCTCTGGTGTTCATGCCCCATCTGCTACACCTGATGGTTTAGGTGGTGTCGTTGCCATATTTAATATGAATCATGGCATGGAAACAAAGGGCTGGAACCAGATTATGACTCTGCCAAGATTACTTACATTAGAAAATGATTCAGTGTTAAATATCAAACCAGCTGGGAATATTGAATCATTAAGATATGACCATAAACATCTAGAAGAAACAGTATTACCTCCTAATGAAGAGGTAGTTCTCGATGGAATAGAGGGAAATACTATGGAGATAATTGCTGAGATTGATGCAAAATCTTCTCCTATGGTTGAGTTAAATGTGCTTAGGTCAAAAAATAGAGAAGAATACACCCGGATAGCATTTTTTAAGGATAGAGGATTCAGAATTACCGATTGGGGTGATAAAACTGGGGCTTTATTACAATCTGCTAATACGGTGGTTTCTCCTTATGGAACACCACGTTCTATTCCAGATCGAAAGAGTGTTTTATCTATAGATTCATCTTATTCTTCTATATTACCAGAGGTATTATCAAGAGCTCCTGAAAGTACAACAATAACTCTTGAGACTGAAGAACCTCTTCAACTGAGAATATTTATAGATAGAAGTGTCGTTGAAGTTTTTGTGAATGACAAAGCTTGTCTTGCTGTAAGAGTGTATCCTGGTTTGGCAGATAGTTTAGGAATTTCCCTACGTGCCCAAGGTTCTGAAGCAATGCTACTTTCATTAGATGCTTGGAAAATGACAAACATATATAATTAGATTTCTTTGATATAAGTAATTTTGTTGTGTACTAAAATGTTTTACAAACAAGGCTCAGTACGAGTTCATACCGTCATTAGCCTAATCTGGTATGAACATCAGTAGTAAGGCTACCTAGTACTAAGCTATAGTAATTATATACTAGTTTAATGATGATAGTTTTGGACTAGATTATTTTTCAGGTAAAATAACCTTATCTATATCTGTTAATGCTGTATGAAGCATCTCTCTTAGACTTAGTAACATAATATAAGCTTCATCATCTGTATCATCTGAATAGGGTGAGTTTTCGTATCCAGTATCTAAAGTACCATCGGGTTTTTCATCGTAATCCATATCATTCAATTGCCTGTATGGATCCTGGAGAAACTGAGCTTCATCACACATTATAAAGAAGTTAGTAATGACATTATTACATTCCAACGCCATAGTTGATGCTTTATATAAAGTACGCCAGATCATTGCATACTCAGAATGTGAATCTTTTAATAGTTTGAATTCTTTTATAGGGTCTATCTCAGGCTGGGTATTTTCGTGCATAATTTCCTCTTTTAAAATCTAATAGGGTCTATGTCATATATTATATAAGGGTCTATAGGATAACGTAAAATGACATAGCTTTGTATTGGTTTATACACAAAGCATCCGAGTTTGAGTTCTTTATATATCTATTTTTTATTTTAATTCGATTATAAGCGCTTATCTATTACGAGCATCATTGAATTGTTTTTTGAGTTTTTCTCCCATTTCGACCCAAAGAGAATCAGGCGTATTAGATAATGTGGCTGGGTTATTACTAAACCCTTGAACATCATCTCCTTGAATATTAAGTGCTGTTTGGATTTCTTCACGTGTTTGACCTGACGTGATAAGAGGGTTGTGAATTAATGCAACAGACATAAGATCATGTGCAGCCCAGTATCCTTGTTGGGTATTAGGAGGTCCCATGCTAGTATTATCTATTCCAGAATGCCAAAGACCCATAGCATGCCCAAACTCGTGGGTTAATGTGTGTCTTGATCCATAAGGCTGATCGGATATCCTAATGAAACCCCACCCTGTCGCAAGATTACCAGAACCCCACTGATCTGAAAATGAACCAGATGGGCCTGACGTATTGCAATACTGGTCAGCAGTTTCATTTATGAGCTCAGTACAGGAAAGCAAATGTATTGGCAATGTGACTTCTGAAATATCATTTGCCCAAGCTATATCTAAGTCAGGAGCTACAACTGCCAGAACTTCAATATAATCACGAATTGTTTCATAGTCCTCAGATTTGACGTCTCCAAAAAGACCAACCCTTACAGTACTTGGGGGCTTTCTTACGAAGTAACCTTCACTATTATTTACAAATACTTTTTGATAATTGTCGTCATAGTTGCTCTGTGATGTAGCTAAGAACAAACCTTGAGCTGTTGGTGATGGTATTGAAAATGGTTTGTATTTGTCCATATTTGGTATAGCGTTGTTAGGTATAGACAATTCTGCGCTGGGATAAAAATCATCGCTACGGGTAAATTGTTCGGTTATTGTAGTCGAACATGAGTTGCTATCTGATCCTTTACCTGATACAGCTATGTTTAGGTCCAATTTAAATGGCGTTTTCCCAGCAGGTATATCTACTACATATGTTTCCTTATTTATATCTAGTTTTGTTCTGATATATTCATGGTAGGAAAAACCAAGAGATTGATTTTTAAGATTTGAATGTGTTTGACCAACCAAAGAAGGCATGAAATCCAGATTTAAATTCTCAACTGATTTACTTCCTGGTGTTTCAGTTGATGATATAAATAGTACTCCGTTTTCAATTGCATAACTTGATTCCCAACCACATACAGAGAAGTTGGTAAAAAGGGAACTTTCTGGTAATGGTACCGGGGTAGGAGTAGGAGTAGGTGGTATAGGGGTAGCAGTAGGTGGTATAGGGGTAGCAGTAGGTACAATTTTAGGTTTAGGGGTAGGCGTAGGTTTAGGTTTAGGGGTAGCTGTAGGTTGTGGTTCTGTATTTTTTTTTGGTTCTGCAGATTCAGATGTAGGTTTAGGAGTAGGCGTAGGTTGTGGAGGTACTGCCGTAGGGGTTGGAACTATTGTATTACTTGTAGTTATTTCTGTGTCTGGATTCTTTGCTATGGGAGCATCTGATTCAGATGACCCGCAAGCAATCGCAATAACACTTAATGAAATTAGCAATAGGATTGTTTTATAAATAGTACTTTTCCACATATTCCACCCCACGCGAGTATACTTAAATTAATATTTACTGAAAATTAAAATTACTTATCTTCTTTTATTAAGGTTATTCCTCTGGATATTGACCAAAGAACAATAAGCGTAAAACTAACACCAGAAATTTGACTGCCTGTTTCTAGGCTTACTAGTGGGTTAATTATAAAAGATACAACAAGTAAAATTAATCCTTGAATTAAAGCTAACCAACCTAATGGGATAAAGGAAATTGCGCCTTTTGCATCGCTTCTTCTATATGCAATTCCCATGAAAACCCAGCCAATCCCTGCTAATAAACCTCCAAGTATATTTGCAGCGACATTAATAGATTGAATAAATCCTCCTGATAAACCAATAATACCAGCAGTAGATGCGTCATTTGCACTACTCGCTGCAATAAATTTTTCCCCCATTTCAGATAGCGCTAATCCTACAGTTGAATTCGCTATCCATATTACGATTGCTGCTACAATACAAACTATACCTAGTGATTCACTTGTACTGGGTGCAGTTCCACGGGTGTTTAATAATCCTGCTGCATGTACTGTTAAACCTACTACTATCAACATCGTACCAATTTGTATATTAGTGCTGTCAGTTGCAGTATTAATTAAAATAGTCTGAACGTCATCAAGTTTAGTATCAAATCCAATTGTGAATTGGTAGATCATATATCCTATATATGCAGCTAATATTCCCAATGATAATGTTAAACCAGTACCTCTTGAGTCCATTTATACCACTTCCTTCCTAGTCTAATTAAATACTAAATTAGTGAAACTATACGCTTCGAATATCGACCTGTAAAGCGTAAAAATTTACTAAAATCGAAATATAAGATAACAATATTTTTACTTAAGTAAAAATAATTCTTCTATAGGATCTATATTATACATTATATATTGTTAATAAAATGTTTTGTGAGTTGTAAAATTGATTTGAAAATATAAAAAGCCCTTGGGAACGAGGGCTTTTTATTTTATAAAAGGAGGCGGTATATTTTAAATTTGAATTATTGCTATGACGAAAATCTTACACTCCAAAAATCATAACACTTGTTAATAAGATCATTAAATAAAATCCTATTACCATCGCGGCAGTTTTATTCGTTCGTTTTATATTTTCTTGAGTATAATAAGTGGTTTTTTTCATTATAACTTTACCTTTAAAATCTTTTGAAGAATGGTTAACAATATCTATTCTGAAGGATTCTTATTACATGATAATTTCTACAATGTTAATTTTTTGTTTCATAATTCATTATTAGTAAATATTTTTGTTACAAACGTAAAAAAAATGTTACATACATGAAAAAAAACTATAACCTCAGAGAAATATTTTAGTAACCAATAGGAATTAATATCTATAAAAATATACTTCATTATTTAGAGGAGGAAGTTATGGATTTTAATCCCGTTTCACTAGATATAGTGTGGATTCTTTTTGCAACTGTATTGGTGTTTTTAATGCAAGCTGGTTTTTCTTTACTTGAAGCTGGTGCAACAAGAGCCAAGAACTCTATCAATATTATCATGAAAAATGTAATGGATATGTCATTAGGTTCATTAGCCTTTTGGATAGTAGGTTTTGGTTTGATGTTTGGTACAAATAGTTCTGGTTGGATTGGTACAGATAATTTCTTATTATCGAAAATTGATCCTGCTTCAGAAACAGGTTATAACGATTATGCGTTTTTTATTTTTCAAACTGTTTTTGCTGCTACTGCTGCAACAATTATTTCAGGTGCTGTAGCAGAAAGAACTAAATTTGCAGCTTATTTAATATATGCAGTTGCTGTAACTGCATTTATCTACCCTATATTTGGGTCTTGGGTTTGGGGAGGTGGTTGGCTAAATGATGTAGGTCCTGGGTTTATTGATTTTGCTGGATCTACTGTAGTTCATAGTGTAGGTGGTTGGGCAGCTTTAGCAGGTGCTATAGTTGTTGGTCCAAGAATAGGAAAATATGCAGCCGACAAAAGTTCTGTAAGAATTCCTGGGCATTCAGTTGTTTTGATGGCACTTGGTGTTTTTGTATTATGGTTTGGTTGGTTTGGATTTAATGCCGGTTCTACAGTTTCAGGAAACGATGGATCTATAGCGGTAATATTTATTACAACAAATCTTGCAGCTGCAGCAGGAGCCGTAGGCGCAATGTTTATTTCCTATATTATTTGGAATAGATTTGATGTATTTATGACATTAAATGGTGTTATTGCTGGACTTGTAGCGATTACTGCCGGTTGTGCCAATATGGGTCCAGGAATGGCAATGCTTACAGGTTTAATTGGTGGATTTGTAGTAGTGGGATCAGCAGTCTTCTTAGAAAATATTTTAAAGGTAGACGATCCTGTTGGTGCAATTGCTGCACATGGATTTACTGGAGCCTGGGGTACTATAGCTGTTGGATTATTTGCACAGAAAGAATTTGGTGGTACCGATGGTTTGTTTTTCGGAGGAGGAGCTGATCTCTTAATGGCTCAAATCACTGGTGTTGCAGCAGCATTTATATTTGTATTTACAACTTCATTCATTGTTTTTAAAGTTATTGATTTGACTATTGGTATGAGAGTAACCGAAGAAGAAGAAACAATAGGTTTAGATGTATCTGAACATAGCGCTAGCGGATATCCTGATTTTACCAATGTGACTAAAGAATAATTATTGTTTATATTTACTGAGCCCTTACACACCAAGGGTTCAGTAAATATATAATATAAATTCTTATATTGAGTTTGTAATTCTTAAATCGAGCAACTGCTGAGCCATAACTTCCAGAATAATATATGAGTATTTTTCTAGTGAAATAATGAATAATCATAATTTCAACAGTTGCTCGGTTTAAGAATTACAATAGATAATAGTTTATCTAAAGATAAAATAATTCTTCAGGACTTGGAGCTACTGGTATAAGTTTTTGCTCTAGGTTATAGCCAACAAATGTAGAAACCACTTCACGTGTTTCTGAAAAGCTGTAATTCACAGGATTTTCTCCTACAATTTTTGCAAATTCCATTTGGGAATGATCAGCAGAATCTTGTTGGGAGTTGTTTTTATTGAAAGTTTCTAGATATCCAGATCTGGCTTTATGAAATACATCAACTAGTTCTTGTCCAAGCCATGGGTTGTTATCAAGAAGTTCGTCTTTTACTACTAAAACGTGA
>Ga0208261_1000880_pt1 | contig 11259 bp, 5 predicted proteins | sample Knorr_S7_td_DCM__FD_185595 | JGI IMG/M metagenome (GOLD analysis project Ga0208261, IMG submission 185595) | Marine microbial communities from Southern Atlantic Ocean transect - Knorr_S7_td_DCM_ad_131m_LV_B (SPAdes) (version 3) | ecosystem: Environmental > Aquatic > Marine > Oceanic | place...
TAATTTTATAATTGGAATAGGACCATTCGCTTCTGCAAAGAGTGCTAAATGGATGAATGAAAATTTATTTGGTGTAGATGTCCCAGAGAAAATTATTAAAAGATTAGAAGGATCACAAGATCAAAAGGAAGAAAGCAAAAGAATATGTGTTGAGTTAATTGAAGCTTTTCGAAATATAAATGGTGTAAAAGGGGTACATCTTATGGGACACAAAAAAGAACAAGTGATAAGTGAAATTATAAATGAGTCAAAAAAATAAATTAGATTCACTCATATCCCTTCAATTAGCATCTTGTTCAGTCATGGCCTATTCAGATTGAAATTGCAACTGTCCTTAATTAACTTCTAATATGATGAAGTAAATTTGTATACATTTCTATAACGTTGCTAGATTTTATTATGAAAAAGACTGACAAAATTGCTACATTCGATTGGGCCGACCCCATGTTTTTCAATGAACAATTGAGTGAAGAAGAACGATTGATACGAGATACAGCCCGTGATTACTGCCAGGAAAATTTAATGCCCAGAGTTTTGGAAGCAAATCGAAGTGAAAAATATGATCGTGAAATAATGAACGAATTTGCTGAAATGGGATTTCTTGGATCTACAATTCCTGAAGAATATGGTGGAATTGGTGCAAACTATGTCTCTTACGGCTTAATAGCCCGCGAGATTGAAAGAGTGGATTCAGGTTATCGTTCAGCAATGAGTGTACAATCCAGTCTGGTAATGTATCCAATACATGCCTACGGTACGGATGAACAGCGGGAAAAATATCTGCCAAAATTAGCAAAAGCAGAGATGATTGGATGTTTTGGACTCACTGAGCCAAATCATGGTTCAGACCCAGGAAGCATGGAAACACGAGCAAGAAAAGCAGAAGGTGGATTCAGGTTGACTGGCAACAAAATGTGGATTTCTAACTCACCAGTTGCCGATATTTTCATAGTCTGGGCAAAAAATGATGATGGAGTAATAAAAGGCTATATCCTCGAAAAAAACATGAAAGGCTTAAATACTCCGAAAATTGGAGGTAAAATGTCTCTGCGTACATCAGTAACTGGTGAAATCGTTATGGATAATGTATTTGTTTCAGAAAAAAATGAATTACCCAATGTTTCCGGTTTAAAAGGACCTTTCGGTTGCCTTAACCGTGCACGTTTTGGCATTGCATGGGGCACTCTTGGTGCTGCAGAATTTTGCTGGAAACAGGCCCGTCAATACACTTTGGACCGTCTTCAATTTGGCCGTCCTTTGGCATCAAACCAACTTATACAAAAAAAACTGGCAGATATGCAGACCGAAATTGCACTTGGGATGCAGGGTGTTCTACAAATGGGACGTTTGATGGATAATGAAAAATGTTCTCCAGAATTGATTTCTCTAATGAAACGCAACAATTGCGGCAAGGCCCTTGAGATTGCCCGTGCTGCCCGTGATATGCACGGCGCTAATGGAATTTCCGATGAGTTTCATGTGATGCGACATATGATGAATTTAGAGACAGTCAATACTTACGAAGGTACACACGATATTCATGCACTTATTTTAGGTAGAGCACAGACTGGTATCCAGGCTTTTTTCTAAACTTAGTAAACAGTTAAATATGCTTATTCAGGCAGAATCACTTAAAAGAATAGTCTCAGCTATACTGGAAAAAGGAGGAAGCAGTAAAATTGAAAGCCAGGTCGTGGCAGATCATTTGGTAAGGGCCAATCTGGTAGGTCATGACAGTCACGGTGTGGGAATGCTTCCAAAATATGTAAAGATGCTTAAGGAAGATCTTCTTTTTCCAAATCAAGAGCCTGAGATTATCAAAAATGATGGTTCGATTATCATGTTTGACGGGAAACGTGGATATGGACAAGCTGTAGGTAAAATAGCAATGAAGAAGGCTATTGAAAAATGCCAAGAAAACGGTTTGGCTTTGATGACCATACGTAATTCTCATCACCTTGGAAGAATAGGAACATATGGTGAGCAAAGTATTGAGGCTGGAATAGTTTCAATTCATTTTGTCAATGTGACAGATCATTCTCCCTATGTACTTCCATATGGAGGATCAGATGGGCGTTTAGCAACTAATCCCATTTGCCTGGCCATGCCTGGAACCAAAAATACACCCCCAGTTTTACTGGATATGGCTACAAGTAGGATTGCCATTGGTAAAGCAAGATTTGCGATGAATAAGAAAGAAAAACTTGAAGAAGGACTAGTAGTAGACCATAAAGGACGGCCAACTAATAACCCCGAGGTAATGTCGGGTTACCTTTACCCTGAAAAGGAGGATAATCCGCCACTTGGAGCACTCACACCTTCAGGAGAATACAAAGGATCCGGACTTTCGCTATTTTGCGAACTATTTGGAGGTTTACTAAGCGGTGGGGGAACAATACAACCTGGTAATAAGCGTCATGGTAGTATAATCAACAACATGCTCACTTTGCTAATTAATCCAGGAAAATTAGTAGATAATCCCTGGATGCAAAATGAAATAGATCAACTAACTTCATTCTACAAAAAATCACCTCCAGCAAATCCCGAACAACCTGTACTTGTTGCAGGAGATCCTGAAAGGTTTCACGAAAAAGAACGAAAATTAAATGGTATCACTGTTGATGAAACCACATGGAATCAGATTATAAAAGATGGCTGTTCACTTGGATTATCTAGTATTGAAATAAAAAAAATGATCTGATAAATATGAAAATTGGCACAAACACTTTAAAAAAAGGAAATAGGGTCACATAAGATGAACTCACCTCATCGATCAAAAACTATTTCTCTCCAGAATAATGTACGTATGGTCACTGCAACTAGTTTGTTTGACGGTCATGATGCGGCTATTAACATCATGCGACGTATCATCCAGTCTCAAGGAGCTGAAGTTATTCATCTTGGCCATGATCGTGGTGTCGAGGAAATAGTTGATGTGGCAATTGAAGAAGACGTTCAAGGTATTGCTGTAAGTTCATACCAAGGGGGGCACAATGAATATTTTCAATATATGGTTGATCTGCTAAAAAAAAGAAATTCCGGACACATTCAAGTGTTTGCAGGAGGCGGAGGAGTGATTATACAATCTGAAATTGATGCATTGATGGAATACGGTGTAAATCGTGTTTATTCGCCTGAAGACGGAAGAGAACTTGGACTACAGGGTATGATTGCTGATATGCTCAAACGCTCTGATTTCCCTTTACTAACAGATGATTTTAAACCTGATTCAGAAAAACTTATTACAGATAATATCCAACATATTGCGCGAAGTTTAACCTGGGCTGAAAGTAGTTTTACAGATGATCAAAACTCAGAAAATCAGCAGAAAGTAACAACTTTCTTTGAAGATCTACCTGATAATTCAAATATACCAGTCATAGGGTTAACCGGTACAGGAGGAGCAGGAAAATCCTGTCTGATGGATGAAATGGTACGGTTTTTTATAAATGAGTTTCCGGAAAAAAGAGTTGCAATAGTCTCTGTTGATCCCTCAAAACGTAAAACAGGAGGTGCATTACTTGGTGACCGCCTGCGCATGAATTCGATTCATGATAAACGTGTATACATGCGTTCACTTGCAACACGTAGATCAAATCTTGCTACATCTGCCTCACTGGACAATTCCGTTAAATTACTTCGTGCATCAGGATTTGATTTAATTCTGTTGGAAACTGCGGGAATTGGTCAAAGTGATTCAGAAATTTCTGACTTAGTTGATTTTAGTATATACGTGATGACCCCTGAATTTGGAGCGGAGACGCAGCTCGAAAAAATCAACATGATTGACTTTGCAGACTGTATAGTTATCAATAAATTTGATAAGCCAGGAGCTGAAGATGCCTTGCGTGCTGTAAGAAAGCAATATTGTCGTAGCCACCTTGACTTTGATGCTGAACCTGAATCACTTCCTGTATTTGGCGTTGTAGCTAACCGATTTAATGACCTTGGTACAAAATGGTTTTATTATAAATTGATAGATTTGCTGATAGAAAAAAAAGGTCTTAACTGGATACGCAACCAAAAATCTGATTTTGCTGTTTCTGAAATTTCAGAACTGATACCTGCTGAGAGAAAAGAATATTTAAGGCAAATATCTTCTACTATCAGGAAATACAAAATTCAGGTTAGGGAACATGCTGAAATAGCCTCTGAATGCGGTCAACTACTTGGAACAATCCAGCAAATCTCAGGATTAAATTCTGGAATTGCAGAATCGATTACAGAAAAAGGTAATGATAAAAGCAAAACTATTGCTGTTGAAGAACTTTACAATGAAAAATTGCAAAAACTTCCTGAGTCATTGAGAAATCAACTTAATGAGTTCGAAAATAATCGTCAGGAATACCTGAAAGATAATTACAGCTTCATAGTGCGAGGAAAAACAAAGGATATTGAAAATTTTCGCACAAGTATTTCCGGAACCAAAATACCAAAAATTGCCACGCCTAAATTTAAAGACTGGGGAGAAATTGCATTGTGGCTGGGAATGGAAAATTTTCCAGGAAGTTTCCCATTTACCTCAGGAGTATTTCCTTTCAAAAGAGAAGGTGAGGATCCAACACGCATGTTTGCAGGAGAAGGAATTGCTGAACGCACAAATCGGCGATTTCACCTGCTGGCTAAAGGACAGCCTGCTTCGCGACTTAGCACTGCATTTGATTCTGTGACACTTTACGGTGCAAATCCAAATGCCCGTCCAGATATATATGGAAAAATAGGCAATGCTGGAGTTTCTATCTGCACAGTTGATGACGCCAAAAGACTTTATTCAGGATTTGATCTTCTTCTGCCCAACACATCTGTTTCAATGACAATTAATGGGCCTGCACCTGTTGTACTGGCTTTTTTTATGAATGCAGCCATTGATCAGCAAGTTGAAAAATATCTTCATGAAAACGGAGAATTAGAAAAAGCGCGGCAAAAACTAAAAAAGACTTATAAAAAGCGAAATATACCACTGCCAGAATATCGAATGAAGAGGCAAGATAATCATAACGGATTGGGGCTGGAACTGCTTGGTATGTCAGGCAGGTATTTTGTAGACACAGAAACATACGGTAAAATCAAAGCAGATGTATTGAAAAATGTTCGCGGAACGGTACAGGCAGATATTTTAAAGGAAGATCAGGCACAGAATACATGTATTTTTTCCACCAATTTTGCCATGCGTATGATGGGAGACATACAGGAATTTTTTACTTCCAATGATGTTCGAAATTTTTATTCTGTGAGTATTTCCGGTTATCACATTGCTGAGGCAGGAGCGAACCCAATCACTCAGGTAGCTTTCACTCTCGCCAACGGCTTTACACTGATTGAATACTATCTTGCTCGCGGATTAAGGATTGATAACTTTGCTCACAACTTGAGTTTCTTTTTCAGCAACGGCATGGACCCCGAATATGCTGTTATAGGCAGAGTAGCGCGAAGAATTTTCTCTGTAGCGATACGTTATTTGTATAATGGTAATGAACGATCCCAAAAATTAAAATATCATATTCAGACTTCCGGTCGTTCACTTCACGCAATGGAGATAGATTTCAATGATATACGTACAACACTTCAAGCACTGTATGCCATTTACGATAACTGCAATTCACTGCATACCAATGCCTACGATGAAGCTATTACAACGCCCACTGGAGAGTCAGTTCGAAGAGCTCTGGCAATTCAAATGATCATCAATCATGAACTTGGACAAGCATATAACCAAAATCCACTTCAAGGAAGTTTTCTGATTGAGGAATTAACCGATTTAGTAGAAGAAGCAATTCTATCTGAATTTGTTCGTTTGTCAGACAGAGGAGGTGTTTTGGGAGCCATGGAAACCATGTATCAGCGCAACAAAATCCAGGAAGAATCACTATATTATGAAACGCTTAAACATACTGGAGACCTCCCAATTATGGGTGTAAACACATTTCTTAATCCACAGCCTGAAAATTCAGAGACTGAAATTGAACTGGCACGTTCAACGGATGAAGAAAAGGACATGCAAATCAGTGATTTGGAGAAATTCAATGAAATTCATGCTGATGAAAGAGATACCATGATGCAACGACTAAGCGAAACAGCTTTAAATAACGGCAATATATTTGAGGACCTCATGAACGCTGTACAGGTCTGTTCGCTCGGTGATATAACCAATCATCTTTACCAGTTGGGTGGTAAGTATCGGCGAAATATGTAAGATATTTTACTTGTAAATAATTTAATTTCTTCTCAATAACCTAAAAAATTAAAAATCAACTTAGTATTCCTACCGGAATTCCATGAATCATATGAAATCTTCCTGTACAGAAAATTCTTCTAATTAAGATGTTTTTTCTTATTTATATTTAATCTTAATTTAACAATACCCATAAATGCAATTTGACATAAGACTCTGGTCATTTACAAGGGGAGTGAGAGGACGTATTTCCTATTCTGTAATTATCGGAATTATATCCACATCACTCGGAGTAGTACGTCTGGCAATGCTAGGATGGATAATTGGACTAATTTTCCAGGGTCAAGCAGAAGAAGAGCTAATTACTCCGATTATTTTTGCGGCATTTATAATGCTACTTCGAGGTTTTTTTGAACATTGGCGAACTATGATTGCACATGAGACATCTGCAATAGTACAAAAAAAATTGAGGATAAAATTGTTTGATAAAATTGTCAGTCTTGGTCCAGGTTACGCTGGAAGACAGCGGTCAGGAGAACTAGTTTTGTCACTGGTGGACGGCGTAGAACAGCTGGAAACTTATTTCGGACAATACCTTCCTCAGCTTTTAATTTCTATTTTTACTCCAATAATAATTTTTGTTTTTGTAGCTTTTTTAGATTTTCCAGTGGCTCTAATCCTTCTTGCTGCAGCATTTGTATCACTTTTTGCACCATCTGCCTGGCATAAATTCGACCGCAAGAGGTCTAAAGAAAGGCAAAATGCTTATGAAGCATTTGCCTCAGACTTTCTAGATGGAATACAGGGACTTGCAACCCTGAAATCATTCGGACAGAGCAAGACCCGAGCTGACTTGCTTACAAAACGTGCCTATGAACTTTTTCGAAGCACAATGTGGGTGCTTGCTACAAATGTATTGTCTCGTGGAATTACAGATACATCTATCGCCCTAGGAGCAGCAACAGCACTGGGATACGGTGCATATCGCACAACAACCGGAGAAATGGAACTTACTACATTGCTTATAATACTTATGATGGGTGTTGAAATATTCAGACCAATGCGAGACCTTCGCACAGTTTTGCATCAGGGAATGATGGGCCTATCAGCTGCACATGGGGTTTTCAAGATTCTCGATGCAAGTCCTGCAGTAATTGAGAAAAAATTCGAAAATATTGAAACTGTCCTTGAACCTTCAGTTTCTTTTGATTCAGTAAAATTTAAATACCCTGGACACAGTCATGTTGTACACAGCTCTTTGAGTTTTAATATCAAAAAAGGAGAACGAGTTGGAATTGTAGGTTCAAGTGGATGCGGGAAATCATCTATAGTCAAACTGCTTCTCCGCTTCCATGATCCAGTGCAAGGATCAGTACATATCGGAGGAAAAGATCTTAGAGATATTTCATTCGACCAGATTAGAGGTATGATCTCTGTTGTGCATCAGGACACATTTTTATTTCATGGTACCATTGAAGACAACATTAAAATGGGCAACCATAAAGCCAATGAAGACGAGATTATTAAAGCAGCAAAAAATGCGAACATACATGAGTTTGTTTCAACACTTCCTGACGGATACAAAACTTTAATTGGTGAAAAGGGGATCAAGCTCTCGGGAGGGCAACGTCAGCGGGTAGCCATTGCAAGAGCTCTCCTGAGGGATACGCCTATACTCATATTGGATGAGGCTCTTTCTGCAGTAGATGCTGAAAATGAATTTATAATCCAACAGGCACTTGATCGTTTGATGAAAGACCGCACAACACTGGTATTGGCACATCGACTCTCAAGTATTGTTAAATGTGACAGAATCCTAGTAATTGACCAGGGAATAATTGCAGAGTCAGGTTCACATCAGAGCCTGATGCAGCAGGACGGTATTTATTCAGTTCTTATGTCTCAGCAGGTACGTGAATCAGAATCAAAGGGCTTGCTGGTTAAAGAAAAAGAATCGGTTATTTTTGAAGAAAAAGAAAGAGAGCAGTTAAAAGAGACAATAATGAATGTTCCTACAGAAGGGATTGTAAAAGCAGAAGGCCTAAACTGGAAACAATTAATTATTGAGCTGATGCGTCACATCTTTCCCTGGAAAGGGAGACTTGCTCTATCCTTTTGCTTTGGTGTTCTTCGTGTTCTGTCTTTTATAGGTGTCGGTATATTCAGCGCACTTATAGTTCTCGATTTGAAAAATGGTGATGATTATTCTTCTCACCTTAGCTGGCTTATTACTGCAGCAATACTATCTGGCATACTTCACTGGCTTGAATCATGGATAGCTCATGATATGGCATTCAGATTACTTTCCGTTATGCGTATCAACGTCTTTAAGAAACTTGACTTACTTGCTCCAGCTTATCTTGTGAGACGCAGAACAGGAGATTTGATGGGCATTGCAACACATGATGTTGAACTAGTTGAGTATTTCTTTGCACACACAGTAGCTCCTGTTTTTGTCTCTATCCTGATTCCAGCCACAGTAGTTGTCATTTTAAGTGTTAACAGTTTCTGGATGACTCTTGCACTTTTACCATTTTTAATTGCAGTCGGATTAAGTCCATTTTTGATGAGGAAACGAGTCGACATGCTCGGATCTAAAGCCAGAGAAGCTGCAGGAGAACTTTCAGCACATGCGATTGATTCAGTACAGGGACTTGCAGAAATTGTTGCATACCAGCAGGGTTCATACAGAGGAAGATCTTTTGAGGGACTTACTGACCGACACATTTCACTGAGGCTCCCTTTTTTCAAAGAACTAACACTACAAAGCAATATGCTGGAAGTGCTCACAGGCTGGGGTGGTCTTGCTGTTGTAAGTACAGGTGCACTGCTTACAGCGAATGGTCACTTCGATTCTGGAATACTGCCGCTCATGACAATTTTGGCAATGTCAGCATTCCTTCCAGTTTCAGAGATAGCTCAGATAGGCAGGCAACTCGCAGACACACTTGGTGCTACCAGGAGAGTGTACGCACTCGAGAAAGAACCGATAAAAATAGCTGATGGTCTTAACGAGTTAAAAAATGACTTTTCTTCAGGATTCAAAATTAGCAATTTAAGTTTTTCTTTTCCGGGAAGATCAAAGAATGTATTGGATAATTTAAATGTTGATATTCCCGTTGGGAAGACATTTGCCTTAGTTGGCCCTTCAGGAGCAGGAAAAACCACACTTGCCCAAATGCTTATGCGTTTTTGGGATCCAGACAAAGGAAGCATCAAGTTTGATGAGATTGATCTTAAGAATTTAAAACTGAATGATCTTCGTTCCAAAATAGCATTGGTAGCACAGGACACTTATCTCTTCAACAATACTTTAAAAGACAATATTTTGATTGCTAAACCTGATGCAACTGAGCAGGAATTGCAGGAAGCAGTAAATTTATCAGCTCTGTCTGAAGTTGTTCAAAGTCTTCCTGAAGGACTTGAAACTGAGGTTGGAGAACGTGGAGCAAGTCTCTCAGGAGGGCAAAGACAGCGAGTAGCCATTGCTCGGGCATTTCTTAAAGATGCACCAGTATTAATTCTGGATGAAGCAACTTCTCACCTTGATGCAGTCAGTGAAAACATAGTACATAAAGCACTTAATCAACTCAAAAAAAACAGGACTACATTGATAATAGCTCATCGCCTTTCTACTGTTCGTGATGCTGACCAGATCATCGTTTTAGATAATGGACATATTGAGGAAATCGGTACACATGAAGAACTATTTAAAAACAATGGACTATACAAAAAATTGATTTCAAAACAGATGAGCGGATCTGGGTTGCAGCATAATTAAGCAGTTTAACAACAATAAATCTAAATTATTTAGATAAACAATACTAGTCAATGCACCTAATCAATTATTGTTGCTTATTAAAAATTCATCTCAGCTTATGAAAATACTCTTAAAAGGTATAAAGTGCGTATAATATTTTTGATAAAATTTGGTTTAATGATGAATTTGCAATTATAATTAATAAAAAGTCTATATATATTAGTAATTTGTAATTTTCATGTTATTGGCTCGAATTTTAAAATACAATTTTATTGCACTTTTAATTTTATTTAATTTTCAACTTTCTGTAATGGCTAATGTTGTTTGTATGTGCATAACAACCCCCGTCACTTTTCTGGAAGTAATCGATGGAGATACAATTTGGGTAGAAAAAGATGGGAAAAAAGTACTGGTTCAGTTTGATGGTATTGACGCACCTGAATTGGTTCAAGATGACATCAAAAATCAAGATTGTATTGATGAACAAAAAAAGGCAGAAGATGCCCGGGACTTGATACAGAATATGTTGTCATCAGCAAAGGAAGTCGGATTGGTTATCAAGGAAGAGATCAATGAGCAGAAATTAAAGGCACAAGTATATGCCGATGGTCTCAGTGTTGGACAGGAATTGCTTTACAAATATCTTGCAGTGGAGGGCAAAGGAAACTGGTGCAAATAGTATTTTAAAGGTGATATTTTTAATTTATGAATCCTTGATCTCTTTTTATTGACAATTCTTCGATTTCATCCACTGATTCTTCAAGCCATCCCACTCTTAATTCAGGAACCGAAGATATTAATAACCTTGTATATGGGTGGTAAGGTGGAGAAAGTACCTCATCAACAGTGCCTTGATCTACAACCTTCCCAGCATAAAGAACTACGATATGATCTGCAAAAGATGCAACTGTTGATAGATCATGACTTATGAATACAAAAGAAACACCAGTATTTTTCCTAAGTTGTTTTAACAATTCAATGATATTTGCACCAACGATGGTATCCAAAGCGGAAATAACCTCATCACATAGAAGAATTTCAGGAGATGCGGCCAATGCCCTTGCTAAATTGATTCTTTGTTTTTGACCACCAGAGAGTTCATCAGGATAGCGACCAGCAAAATCATGAGGCAGCTCAACCATTTCCAGTAGTTCAGCAATCCGTTTTCTTTTTTCTCCTCCTCTAAGCGCTAGATAGAATTCAAGTGGTCTGCCTAAAATCTGGTCTATTCTCTGACGAGGATTAAGAGCAGTGTCAGCCATCTGAAAAACAAATTGTATTTTTTGGAGTTCAGATCTGCTTCTATTTTTTAAATCAGGTTTTAAAT
>Ga0208261_1000881_pt1 | contig 11249 bp, 10 predicted proteins | sample Knorr_S7_td_DCM__FD_185595 | JGI IMG/M metagenome (GOLD analysis project Ga0208261, IMG submission 185595) | Marine microbial communities from Southern Atlantic Ocean transect - Knorr_S7_td_DCM_ad_131m_LV_B (SPAdes) (version 3) | ecosystem: Environmental > Aquatic > Marine > Oceanic | place...
CTAGAGGAAGAACTTCGAGTAATTGATTATTTTGAACCAGTCCTTGGATTACCAGATACTATTAAAGCTAAATTAATTGGTCCTATTAGAGAGGATTTAGTTAAAACAGCTTTGGAGATCTATAAAGACTCAGTTATCACAAAGAAATTTGATTTCCAAGGAGCTTTGGCTAATGCCAAATCAAGCGGTGAAAACGCTAGTTGGCGATCTCTAAGAGATAGTGATTATGAAGGCAATAAGGATTATCAAATTATTGATAAGGCATGTGTTCTTGAATTTCGTAAAATAGTAAATGAAAAACTTTTATCATTTATTAAAGAAAATTTGCCATCATTAGCTGAGTCGGATAAATCTTTACCTCCTAATGATTGGATTAATTAGGTAGCCATTTTTCAACTTATGTGGCTAAAAAGAAAATAGAGATAATTAATTCTTTGACTTCCCAACGTTTTGAAACACTTCAATTGCATGCAGGACAAGCCCCAGACCCTGCTACCAATTCAAGGGCGGTTCCTATTTATCAGACAAGTTCATATGTTTTTAACGATGTAGATCATGGTGCAAACTTATTTGGCTTAAAGGAATTCGGGAATATCTATACCCGTTTAATGAATCCTACAACTGATGTTTTTGAGAAAAGAATTGCGGCTCTTGAAGGAGGAGTCGCTGCTTTAGCTACAGCATCAGGACAGTCTGCACAATTTATCGCAATTACAAATTTCCTTACGGCTGGAGATAGTTTTGTGTCAACCTCGTTTTTGTATGGAGGTAGCTATAACCAATTTAAAGTTCAATTTCCTCGTTTAGGAATTAATGTCAAGTTTGCTGATGGGGATGATGCAGAGAGCTTTGAAGAACAAATTGATTCATCTACAAAAGCAATTTATGTAGAATCAATGGGTAATCCTAGATTTAATATCCCTGATTTTGAGGGACTTTCCAAATTAGCTAAATCTAAAAACATACCTTTAATTGTAGATAACACTCTTGGAGCTGCTGGTGCTTTGATACGACCTATTGAACATGGTGCAGATGTAGTTGTTCAAAGTGCTACAAAATGGATAGGAGGTCATGGGACTAGCCTTGGAGGAGTGATTGTTGATGCAGGAACTTTCGATTGGGGAAATGGAAAATATCCTTTAATGAGTCAACCCAGCGCGGCTTATCATGGTTTGGTTCATTGGGATGCTTTTGGATTTGGTAGTGATATTTGTGGAATGCTTGGAGTTCCTACAGATCGAAATATTGCTTTTGCTTTAAGAGCTAGGCTTGAGGGCTTGCGAGATTGGGGCCCTGCAATTAGTCCGTTTAATTCGTTTTTATTACTTCAAGGATTAGAAACTTTAAGTTTAAGAATAGAACGACATTGCTCTAATGCTCTCTCATTGGCCAAGTGGTTAGACGAGCATTCAAAAGTTGATAATGTTAGTTATCCAGGATTGCCTACGGATAAATATCATTCAAGAGCCTCTACTTATATGACCAATAGAGGAAAAGGTTCCATGTTGATTTTCTCTCTAAAAGGTGGTTTCGATGATGCTGTAACTTTTATAAACTCTTTAAAACTTTCTAGTCATTTAGCAAATGTGGGCGATGCGAAAACATTAGTAATTCATCCTGCTTCAACAACTCATCAACAATTATCTCCTGATGAGCAGTTGTCAGCAGGCGTTACTCCGACCATGGTAAGAGTTTCAGTTGGAATAGAACATATTGATGATATTTTAGACGATTTTGAGCAGGCACTTAATTTAATTTAATTTCTCAAGTTGGTATATAGATATGGCTTTAATACTTCCTCGTAGTTATCATAAAATATCCTCAATTGAAAAAAATCATATCTCATGGATTGAGCCTGAATTAGCAGAAAGACAGGATATTAGACCTCTTAGGATTGGGATATTAAATATTATGCCTTTAGGAAAACAATATGAATTTAATTTATTGCACCCGTTGGGACTGTCTCCTCTCCAAATAGAACCTATTTGGATAAGATTGAAATCCCATTCATATAAAACATGGGATTTAGAACATCTAAAAAACTTGTATGTTTACTGGGAGGAGGCAATGTCTCCAACGGCTCTAGATGGGTTGATCATTACTGGGGCACCTGTGGAGCATTTACCGTTTGAAGAGGTTAATTATTGGAAAGAATTAGTAAGTCTAATTGAGGAATCAAAATTAAAATGTGCAAGTACCCTAGGCTTATGCTGGGCTGGTTTCGCTATGGCATATATGGCTGGAGTTGAGAAAAATATTTTTAATAAAAAGCTTTTTGGTGTATACCCAATGAGAAGTCTTGTTCCTGGCCATTCTTTAATGGGAACACAAGATGATGAGTTCTTCTGCCCTCAAAGTAGACATGCTGGTTTACCTGACATTGAAATGGAAAAAGCAGAAAAGGAAGGCAAGCTAAGATTATTGGCCCATGGGGAAAAAGTAGGCTATACAATTTTTGAAACTCCTGATCAAAGGCAATTAATGCATTTGGGACACCCCGAATATAATGTTGACCGATTGAAATCTGAGATGGATAGAGATAAAAAAAGAGGTGACGTTCCTCCGCCAGAAAATTTTGATTTGACTAAATCAAATACTTCATGGCGATCACATAGGAACTTATTATTTCAACAATGGTTGTGGTTCTGTTATCAACGTGTAAGCCTAAGTGTTTAACTTAATTGAATTTGTTATGACATTGATTCCCTAAGATAAATATATTTAACTATTTTAAAGGTGGCATTAAATTTCTTGGATCATGAATGCCTTTTATTTCTTGTAATGTTGGAAGCCAATCTTTGAATGCTGTTGATAATTCTCTTTTATGCCAAGGTAAATGAGGGTGTATTTGCGCAAGGTGAACGCCAGGGCATATGAATTCTAGATTATTCCAAGCCTCTTCCATCCATTTGAGGGTTGATTTTCTTTTTGATTGATCGTAGGCGTCCCAAGCCCCATTAATCCAAGGTTTCCAGATCGCTTCACGATGGATAAATGAAGTATCTAGATCAGTTAAATGTGTTATGCCTCCCAATTGTTGTGAAGCTACATAACAACTTTTGTTAGGTTTTTTATTGATTAAATCTTGAATGATTTTTAATACTTTTGGATTATTCTTTTGCCAAGCAGGACCTAGTAAACCAAGAACTTCAGAATGGTTTGAATTATTATTTTTATGATTTCCCAAGCTTAGATTTGGTAGAGAATTCATATCGTGGACTTTATTAATTGTTCGATTTCGCGAGTATGGCAATCTTTCTAATAAGTTTATTAATGAGGACTCATCATCAGTATTTATTGGTTCGCCAATTGCATGAGCAAAAATATCTTCTCCATAAATCCATTGAAAGCTGAGTGAATTAGGCCAACTTTCGGCTTGATTAATACATTCTGAAAGCTGGGAAAATGAAAGGTTTGCTGTCCAGCTTAATAGTGGTCTTAATGGCTGAGTTTTGAGCTTTACTTTTGTGATTATGCCCAGAAATATTGCGGCTCCGCAAAGGGCTTTCCATTCTAAATATGATTCTTTTTGTGTGGTTGGTCGTAATAAGTGAAATTCTTTACCATTTCCCCAAAAACCTTTAATTTCTATGATTTGATCAATTGCTAATCCTCTGTTTCGACTAAGTGGACTTATTCCACCGGTCAAGATATATCCTATGCCTGTCTTTCCTGATAAACCAATTGGGAAACTTCTTTTATGCTTTTTTAAAAAATCTGATAATTCTCCCATCATTACCCCAGCTTCAATTTCTACGTGCTTTTTATCTAGATCCAAAGATATATTTTGGTAGTTTTTCCTTAGATTTAAAATCCAATGTTTATCTGCTGCCGCTCTGCTTGTAGTTCCTCCACTAGAAACTAAAAAAGGATTGGATGTGTCTTCCGATGATTTCAGAAATTTGAATAATTCTGGGTTGACAGTTTCAAAAACTCCAAGGACATCACTGTCATTGGAATTTTGGTTTTGTAGTGTTATTAAATCTTTAATAATCTGCTCCTTTTTCTATACTGAGTTTCTTAACTTGATATTTTATAAAACTATATTCAATTAATAGATTACTAGGTGAAAACATTTTGATTTCCTCGGCTTCAATTAAAGATAAATATCCATCTAATATTGGAATTGTTTTATGCGGTCATGGGAGTAGAGATCCTAATGCAGTAAAAGAGTTCATTAATGTAGTAGATAAAATAAAATCTAGAATACCTAATATTCCAGTTGCATTTGGATTTCTGGAATTTAACCGTCCAATAATCAGCGAGGCCTTAGATCAACTTAGAAATATGGGAGTAGAGAGAGTAATTGCTTTGCCAGCAATGTTATTTGCTGCGGGACATACTAAAAATGATATCCCTGCAGTTTTAAATAAATACTCTTCTGAAAAGGGACTTCCCATCCAATATGGTAGGGAGCTTGGCCTGAATTCTTTGATGATTGGAGCAGCAGGAGCAAGACTCCAAGAAATAATTGACAGTAATCCAACTTTTCCGCTTTCTGAAACATTGCTTGTCGTAGCAGGGAGAGGATCTTCAGATCCGGATGCAAATTCAAATGTTTGTAAAATCACAAGGATGCTTGTCGAAGGATTTGGTTTTGGTTGGGGAGAAACCGTTTTTTCAGGAGTAACATTCCCTCTAGTTGATCCTGGCTTGAGACATGCTCTTAAACTAGGTTTTAAAAGAGTAATTCTTTTACCTTATTTTCTTTTTTCTGGAGTTTTGGTAAGTCGTGTTAGAGATCATTCTTTGAGAGTCTCAAATGATAATCCTGATGTGCAGTTTTTAAATGCAAGTTACTTATCAGACCAAGATTTAGTTATAGATACTTTTATGGAAAGAATTCAGGAGGTTTTGAAAGGAGAGAATTTTATGAATTGTTCCTTATGTAAATATCGCTCTAATTTATTAGGTTTTGAAAGTGAGGTTGGATATGAGCAGATCAGTCATCATGATCATGTTGAAGGTTGTCTAGACATTTGTCTCGATTGTGGCGTTGAGGAATGCAAATGCAAAAATAAGAAGGAAAGTTTCTCAGGAAATAAAACACACGAGCACTCACATGAACATTTTCCTTATCCACATGCTCAGCATCCTTTAGGACCTGTCACGCTTAGCTCTTTAAATCAAAGCCAAATATAAAAAAAATAGGTTTAAATTGAAGAATCAATTGTCTCTTTCTTGACTGCGTCGCAATGGACTCGTTGTTTATACATTTATTTAATGTTTAGTTTCAGCTCTTTTCCCCAAGTGATTTCCACAGCTAGTGAAGAGTTTTCCACTGAAAAATTCTAAAACCCTAGCTTTAGCGATGAACTTGTGGGATTTATTGGAAATTTTAATAGTAATTTACACTTAGTGACCTTAGAGGGATAAAACTTTTTCTTATAATTAACTTTCTCGAGAAGTCTTGTCATTAAATGAGTCTAGCCATGTCTCATTTTTTGTGTATAGCTTTTCTTTATCTTTGACGTTTTGCTGAAAATTTAAGATCCTTATCTCATAGAAATTGAACTTTTTAAAAGGAAATGGAGTTTAATCAAATTGAAACTCGTATTGAAGGCATAAAAAACGACGAGGTTAGATGTTGTGAAAATGATTTGGATCTTATGTCGATAAGTCTTGAGGCTGAGGTGCCTGAAGCTCTATACGTCGGTATGAAGGATTTTATTAGTGGAAACGAGAAATGGGATCAATCCAAGCTTATTAGCTCAGCTATTGCAAATTTTCTTTTTCAAAATGGTTCTGATGATAGGGCAGTTGCAGAGAAATACTTAAATGATATTTTTAACCTTTCAAGTCAATAATTGCCTTTTCACAAGCTCTTTTAGTTATTGCCATCATTGTTAAGGTTGGGCTTTGCCAAGAAGAAGTTGGCCAGCAGGCCCCATCAACTACCAATACATTGCTACATTCCCATACTCGATTCCAATTGTCTACAACGCTCTTTTCTCTATTATTTCCCATTGGTGCTCCTCCTACCTCATGTATGTAATAACCAGGTGGTGGAGCATCGTTTCTTATGGCAACAGATTTATTTAGAATTTTTTTAGTAAATGGAATATTTAGGATTTCATTTGCTGGAATAATAGTTCCATTTCCAGAATTGATAATAAGTTCAATCATTCTGTTCATTTCTCTGACCATTTGGTGTTCATTTTCACGCCAAACTATGGATATGTGTGGGATAGAAATATCGTATTGATCTGTGCTCTTTGAGAGAGAAACAGTGTTGTTATTATTTGGAAGTACCTCTCCATGACCGATAAGGAATCCCGTTTTTGTATCTTTGTATTTTTTTAAGAAATCTGGTGGTTCAAATCTATCTATTCCTCCCCAAATCCCATATCCTCCAACAAAGTTATATTTACTTGATCGATCTCTGCCGATGGGAATAAAGAAGCTGCCTGCTCCTGTTAAAAGATTTTTATTATCTTTATTAGAATAATTAGTTAGTTTCTTATCGATTGGGACAGTAAAAAACCTACATGTTGATATGTGATCCATTAAGTTCCTTCCAAGTGATTGAGAGGGCTCTATTAGACCATTTGGATTATTTTTTTCTTCTGAACTTAGTAGAATTCTAATCGTTTGGATTGTTGATGAACATAATATTATTAATTTACTTTCTATTTCACTTCTTTCTCCAGTACATTGGTTGACTATAATAATACTTTTTGCAGCCTTTCTGTTCTTATTCAATACTAATTTTTCTACAATATGATTTGATAGTATTTCTACTTTTCCTAGTCTAATTGCTTCTTTTAATGTGCTTCCTAAGCTACTAGATCTGGGCCATATTGTTTTATCTTTATTAGCCCCAAAGCCTCTGGAATGTATAAATGGAAGATTTAATTTTTCTTTTACATTGCAGGCGAACTTTTCTTCACTTTCTGTGAATGGGATTCTGCCAATATATTCACCATTCGGCAGTTGGTTTAGATCGTCTTTGCTACCATATATTTTTAGAAAATTTTCTATGTCTGAGTAATGTGATTCAAGATCTTTATAACTAATGGGCCATTCCAGACTGTATTCTTTTTCTTTTGAGGCCTCAAAATCTTCTTTGGCTAATCTTAAAGTTATCCCACCCCAGGTCAGGCTTCTTCCCCCAACTTGATTCCCTTGAGTCCACATGAATGGAGCCTTTGGTGGGTGTGTGTAAGGATTTGCTTTCTTGTTTGCGTACAATAACGGATTTGATTTCCAGAACCCTGGATGCTGCGGTTGATTTTGATAATTACCAGTTGTTACTCCTATTAGTCTGCGAATCATATTGCAAGGCTCTGTTCCATTTGCTCTATTTATTTCAAGCTCAGGTCCTCTTTCAATTACTAATACTCTTACGCCTGCCTTGGCCATTGTTAGAGCAGCCATCCCTCCTGTTGCTCCAGAACCAACAATTATGGCTTCATATGGCTTGTTAATCATTTCTAGTAATTTCGATATTTTAGGTTTGGTAAGATTAGGTAATTACTATATTAAAATATAGTAATTTTTAAAAGCTAGTTAGAAAATTTTATTCATTTATATCGTTATTTCTAGCTCTTTTGAAACTGCAGCATTGAATATTCTTGTTAGACGATTTCCAAATTCAAAGTTTAATTGTTTATTTATTTTTAATTTGTTTCGAACTCTCAGAATAGAATATAGTTGTATTTCTTTAGATCCAAATATATATTAAATTCAATATTCAACTTTTATACCCATTCTGAATTAAAATATAATCAATGGTAGATATTAGAAAGTTATGTTTAAACTTCTTCTTCTTTTTGTAAGCTCGATCCTGTTTTTCTTTTATTCTCTTCCAACTTATGCTGCTTTGGACTATGGGAAGCAAACCTTGATAGGAGCTGATTTCTCTAACACTGATTTAAAAGGAGCCACTTTCTATTTAAGTGATCTCCAAGATGCAGACTTTTCAGGCAGTGATCTTCAAGGAGCTAGTTTTTTTGATGCAAAGCTTGAAAACGCTAATCTAAGTAATACAAACATGAGAGATGTAACTATGGATGCGGCCATACTTAACGGTGCAAATCTTTCTAATAGCATATTAGAAGGTGCTTTCGCTTATAATGCCAAATTCGAAAACGTTGTTATTGATGGTGCGGATTTTACTGATGTATTGATTGCTAATGATGTTAAAAAGAAGTTATGTATTATCGCAGATGGGACAAATAGCGTTACTAATAAAAAAACAAGTGAAACATTAGATTGTTAGAAAATAGTAGTTACTTAAGCAAGATAATAAATATATTCTCTAAATTTCATTTCTTAATAAATCATCTTTTAAGATTTTGTATCTATGTAATGCACTTACATAACCTAAAAGATCTGTCTATTCAATTTTAATAATCTAATTAATATTTAGGCAATAAATATTTTTCATTTAAAAATTTATTTCTCTAGATTCTGATTATTACTTTTGAAATGCTTTATTCCAGCAATGAGATGCTATACCAAGAGACATTAGCACCTCAAAAATCTCTTGATCATTTCGGATTTGACTTATTGTCGATGCCTGAGAGATATCAAAATAGAAATAAAATAAAGCCACGAAAAGGAAATATAGACTATACCTTTTTTCAGGGAAAGCATCAATAGAGGGCCAAGCTCTCCATCCAATCCAACCAAGAAAGAGACAAGAAATTTCGAAAGATGGGTCTAAAAGATAATGATGAAAAAAGTGAATATTATGTATGCTTGTTTCTCCTTGACTATTTATTGCTCTTATAGAATCTAGTCCTATCCCCGTTATGCGCTCTCCCCAACTTATCTCTTCTCCAGCGACAAAAAAACAAATCAAAGTCAAAATCAACCAAGCCATCCATTTTTTATTAATTCCTATTCTTCTGCGTTTAAAAAGAATTATACTTGAACATATAAAACCTATTAAATATCCAATAAACTGTATCCATTCCAAAGGGCCATCTTCGCTTCTAAACCAATCAAACCAACTCATTCCTACTATGTCTCTACCATAAGGAAATATATATATAAAACCGTAAATAAATAATAGATAAACAACAGGGAAGATATCTACAGCTGGATCAATACTTCCCCAACTTGTGTAAATAACTTTTGGCTTGACAGGAGTGAATGGATTAAGGTATTTAAGAATTGAGATCATATTCGATTAAAGATAATATAAACCCTATTATAAATTCTTAATCCCTCTTATAGAGTAAATAACTTATTTGTCATTTATAAACAGATAATTTTTTCTACTATATATTTTTTTAATTAATTCTAAGATAAATTAGAGAAAAAATGCTTAAGTTCACAATTCAAATAGAAAATAGTTATTTGACTTTATTTTTTTTGTTTTGAGCCTAATATTGAATTGTTAGCTTTTCAAACATAGTAGCTTTTAATTGTCAAAAATCCTTTTTCTAAGTAATGGTCATGGAGAAGACCTCTCAGGGTCTCTTATGGGTAAAGCATTTAAAAAACTTGGACATGAAGTAAAGGCCTTACCTTTAGTTGGCCATGGTGAAGCTTACTTAAACGCAGGGCTAAAAGTTCTTGGAAAGACTAAATCATTTAGTACAGGTGGGATGGGCTATACAAGCCTAAGAGGTCGAATTCTTGAATTGATTCAAGGCCAGATAATTTATCTAATAAAACGCATTTACCTTTTATTTTCGATTTCTTCTAAATATGACTTATTAGTTGTAGTTGGGGATGTGCTCCCTATTACAGTTGCATGGTTAACTGGATTGCCAGTAGCAACTTATCTCGTAGCATATTCAAGTCACTATGAAGGAAAATTAAAATTACCTTGGCCTTGTTCTATTTGTTTATCTAACGATAGGTTTTTTAAAATTTTCACGAGAGATAAGCTTAGTGCTGATGATTTAAAAAAACAAATATTTGGCAAAGTTGAATTTATTGGTAATCCTTTTATGGATCCATTTATAACTAACCATCAAAGTCTTCCAAAACATAATAAGCGTTTGGGTATATTGCCTGGCAGCAGAATGCCCGAAGTAGGAGATAATTTATGTCTAATACTTCGAGTCATCGATTATATTTCTAATCTAAAATATGAGGATTATGATATTAGTTTTGATGTTGCATTGGTTTCTTCATTAAATGACTCTCTTTTGAAAAATATTATTACTCCTTATGGATGGAAGTTGTGTTATCGATCTAACAAAGATCATCCATTAAAATTAATGAAAAATAATTCCGTTGTTAATATCTATAGGAATGAATTTGTAAAAGTTGTTCAAAGTAGCAATGTTTTAATTAGTATGGCAGGTACTGCTACTGAACAAGCAGTACTTCTTGGAAAGTCAGTTGTTCAAATAGAAGGGAAAGGTCCGCAATTTACTGCCACTTTTGCTGAAGCACAGAGAAGATTATTAGGCACTAAAATATATTGTGCTAATGGCTCCGTTCTACAGAAAAAATATATGATTGAAACCTGTAAATTAATTCTTGATTTATTAGATAGTAGCTCTGAAGAATTCTTTTTTAAAGAGAAAGATAATAAATTAACTTTAGAAGAAAAGAGTGCTAGAGGAGTATCAGAAACTATGGCTAAGTCAATAACAGATTCTTTTATTAATGATTAAAATATTTTCTTATTTAAATTAATATTGTATTTCTAATATCTTTCAGGATCGTATTGTGTCCAAGAAGATTTTAAATTATTTTCTTTTTTAAACTTATTAGCTATCTCTTCTAACCTTAATATGTCCACTCGCCATACATTGTAAATACCAAATCTACGCAATTCTTTTGGATCAAGTAATTTCCAATGACTTAATTTTGCAGTCGCATTATCTATTAGAATTAATACACTATTTGAACCTTTATGACTTCCTGTTTGATGACCTTCCCACCCGATTCTTTCCTCAAGAGCTAATCTTTCTGATAAATTAATAATATTAACATTTGTATTAGATTCATATAAAATTACTTTATTAGTATAAAAGTGAACAGATGGTTTTTTTATACCCACCATCGCTATCGATTCATTAGACTTTCTTGCGTTAATTATAAACTTAGAGGCTTCTCGTAATGGCAATTGCCTATTTATGTCGATTAATCCAAATAGAGGATTTATGGCTAATAATTGAAAGAATATAATTGGAATCTGAAGTATCAATAAATTAATTTTTGATGATTTCTTTGAAGCAATACCTATAAATGCAGCAAATAATAAACAAATACCTCCTCTTTTTAATATTCCACTGCTAAGAAGTTGGTTTGATAAATTGTTCATTTCATTATCATTAATT
>Ga0208261_1000883_pt1 | contig 11241 bp, 9 predicted proteins | sample Knorr_S7_td_DCM__FD_185595 | JGI IMG/M metagenome (GOLD analysis project Ga0208261, IMG submission 185595) | Marine microbial communities from Southern Atlantic Ocean transect - Knorr_S7_td_DCM_ad_131m_LV_B (SPAdes) (version 3) | ecosystem: Environmental > Aquatic > Marine > Oceanic | place...
AAGGCTACTGCCATGAGTTCAAAATCATTTAATCAAAACTTACCACTTAGACATAAGCTCAACATTAGATCAATTAATCGCTGAATAAAAATTATGGCAAATTTTGAAAAGCTCACTGCACCATCAGAGGGGCAAAAAATTACTTTTGTTGATGGAAACCCAGTAGTTCCAGACCATCCAATTATTCCATTTATCAGAGGTGATGGAACAGGAATAGATATTTGGCCAGCCACACAATTAGTAATCGATAAAGCTATTGAAAAAGCTTATGGTAAAAATCGATCCATTGAATGGTTCAAAATCTATGCAGGTGATGAAGCTTGTGACTTATATGGAACTTATCAATACTTACCAAAAGATACTCTCGAGGCGATACGAACTTTCGGGATAGCAATCAAAGGACCTTTAACCACCCCTGTAGGCGGAGGGATTAGATCTTTAAACGTATCTCTAAGACAGATTTTTGATCTATATTCATGCGTTAGACCCTGCAAATATTATGAAGGGACACCAAGCCCTCATAAAAAGCCGCAAGATTTAGATGTAATTGTTTATCGAGAAAATACTGAAGATATTTATATGGGTATTGAATGGGAATCTGATGATCCTGAATGCATCAAATTGATTGATCAACTCAATAATGAAATAATTCCAGCCAGCCAAAAACTAAAAAACAGGAAGATTCCAAGCGGAGCAGGAATTGGAATTAAACCAGTTAGCAAGAGTGGTAGTCAAAGACATATCAGACGTGCAATTAAACATGCACTCACCCTTGAAGGGACCAAAAGACATGTGACCTTAGTTCACAAGGGCAACATTATGAAATTCACCGAAGGGGCTTTCAGAGATTGGGGATACGAATTAGCAACAACGGAATTCAGGAATGAATGCGTAACTGAGAGAGAAAGTTGGATTTTAGATAATGTAGAAAAAAATCCTCGCATCTCCTATGAGGAGAATGCTGAGTTGATTGATCCAGGTTATTCATCTTTAACAGAAGAAAAAAAGAAAGCTATTTGTGATGAGGTTTGTTCAGTTCTTACAAGCATTGGAAGTAGTCATGGCAGTGGGAAATGGAAGGATATGGTGATGGTTGATGACCGAATAGCAGATAGTATTTTTCAACAAATTCAAACTCGTCCTCAAGAGTATTCCATACTTGCAACTCTCAATCTAAATGGTGATTACATATCAGATGCTGCCGCTGCAATTGTAGGTGGACTGGGAATGGCACCAGGTGCAAACATTGGAGATAAAGCAGCTATTTTCGAGGCCACCCATGGAACAGCTCCGAAGCATGCAGGTTTGGACAGAATAAATCCAGGTTCAGTAATCCTAAGCGGAGTAATGATGCTGGAATATTTAGGTTGGAATGAAGCAGCAAAATTAATTACAAATGGATTAAGCAAATCTATTTCAGATAAACAAGTTACTTATGACCTTGCAAGATTAATGGAACCACGCGTAGAACCTCTTAGTTGTAGTGATTTTGCTAAATCAATTGTTGAAAGATTTTAACTAAAAATTTTTTTAGAATCTTATAGAAATTAAGAATCAAACTCCATCAATCTAAATGATTCTAGAAGTGTTTTTTCATTACCTAGATTCCCTGGGAAAGTAACCACTGGCAAATTATTTTGATCAGAATTACTCTGTACTATAGACAAGCCTGGTAATATTTGACCTTTTAAAATTACTTGATTAAAATTTAATCCTCTTTGAAGTAGAAGTTGTGTTGTAATACCTCCTTTACTAATAATATATCCGAATTTATTACTTATTTTCCCAACTAAGATTGCCATAAACTCAGCCAGTTCAAGCCCATACTTCATTCTTGTAGAGTGAGATGAAAATTGCATCTCTTCGCGAGTTGTATATAAAACAGGTATTTTTTTTGTATACAAAATATTATCTATTTTCGATAATATTTTATCCTCCAAATCTAAAATTAGATTTTTACAATCTTCTGAAGCAAAAATATCAGCTAATTTACTGACAGGTATTTCCAAACCTTTACAGGAATTATCTTTCAATAAAAAATCTAGTTGAGCTGTCGCTAATTTCACATGGGAACCGACCATTATCAAACCTGGTTTATATTTAAACTGATTATTTTTAGATTTCAAAGATACTAAATCTGCAGTACTTTTAGGGTTAATTGGTAATCCAGATAAAGAATTAATAAAGCTTGCTGCTGTTCTGAAAAGAAATCTTTTCTCTTTAGAAACCACTTTAATCGCTCTAGCAAGTGTTTCTAAATGATGTGGTAATTTAGCATCCACGACTACTGAAATATTATTTTCCAATTGAGACAAAAAGCTTAAAAGAGATATAAAACCTTCTTCATTATTAAAAGCGATTTCTAATTGTTTAATTTCTATATGCAAGATTTTTTCCGCCTGAATCTTTCCAAAACTTTTTTCTTCAATCCATTTAGCTAAATCACTTGTAGAAAAACCAAAAACACTATCACGACCAAAATCAGTTCTGTGGACAGGTATCCCATTTAGATAATGAATACCTTTTTCAGTTGTTCTACCACCTTCCAAAAAAGCTGGAATATGAAATGTTGCATGAAATGGTCCTAATTCCTCAGCAAGAATTGCAGGCTCCAAAACACCATGACCACGTAATGTTGAATCACCTCTACTGATATAAAAATAATCTTCTTTAGAATATCCTTGTATTAAAAAAAACTTCTTAATAGATGAACATATTGCTCTAGTTTTCTCAACAGCCAAATCAGACGACAAAGATCTTGTGTTCGCAAGTATAAATATCAAAGGTGAAGGCTGTTTAAATGCTTTCTCTAGAGTTTGCTCATCCCAATTTAATAATAATGGGCATCCATAAACAGTTTGAGATCCAGTTGGATCATCATCAAAAATAATTATTTTCATAAAAAATTAATCTCTTATTCAATCAAAGATTTATTCAAATCTCTCCCAACTTTCAGGAACTTGAATATAAGATTTATTCAAATCGGCAACAGATCCACAGCCCAATAGTTTCATTGTTCTGATTATGTCTGTTTGAAGAATTTCTATAGCTCTGGCAACGCCTTTGCCTCCCGCAGCAGCAAGTCCATAAGCATATGCTCTACCTATCAAAACCCCTTTTGCCCCAAGACATAATGCTTTAACGACATCACTACCACTGCGAATACCTCCATCTAATAACACATCTATTTTTCCATCGACTGCAGCTAAAATTTCAGGCAAAACACGTATCGTGGGAGCAACGCTATCAAGTTGCCTGGCTCCATGATTAGAAATAACTATTGCATCAGCACCTAGCTCGGCCGCTTTTTTTGCGTCATCACCAATATGTATACCTTTAACAATAATTTTTCCACCCCACGCCTCGCGTATCCATTTAAGATCCTCCCAAGTAACAACTGATTGCTCTAAAGCAGGACCAATTGCCGTATAGCCCATAGGGCCATCATCTAGTTGCACATTCGGAAAACTCATTAAACCTCCATCACTTAACCATTGAGTCAACCAACATGGTTTAACTAATATTTGAGGAATATAAGGAAGCATCTCAAAAGGATTCCTCGACAAAAGCTGTTGGGTTCCAGATCGCATATCTCTTTCCCTTAAGCCAGATACAGGTGTATCAATTGTTACAACTATTGCTGAGAATCCTGCCTTTTTGGCTCTAGCAATTGTTTTCAGCGCGACTTCTTTACCGCCTAGCAAATAAAGCTGATACCAAGCTGGCCCGCTTGTAGCAGCTTTAACATCTTCTAATAAACAACCTGAAAGAGTAGATAAGGTATATCCAGTTCCAGCTTTTCCTGCCTCTCTAGCTGCAACAACTTCTCCCTTTGGATAGAACATCCTGCTACTCCCAACTGGTCCCAACAAGAAAGGAAGTTGAAATTGCTGATCTAAAACAGATATTCCAAGATCACACGATGGAACAGAGACTGCACATCTAGGACGAAATAAAATTTCATTATATGCGTTGCAATTTTGTGAAAGTGTTTGTTCTCTATCTGCACCGCTATCTATATAGTTAAAAACCATTGCCGGTAGACGATTTTTAGCTCTTGACCTTAGGTCGTCAATATTAAGTACTCCTGGAGAGGAAACATCTGCTCCTAACATTATTCATCACAAATTCATGAATAATGAATCTATAATATATTGATCGTAGATGCAAAAACTAACAAAATATTGAAATATTTGTCATACAAAAAGCTATAAATTGAATTTAATTAGTGACAAATTATACTCCTCAAAAACTTAACTAACTAAAAAGAATTATGCTTAAAAGTAGTATGTAATTCAATATATTCTTCTGGTTTAATTTCGAGTTTTCTATCTCCAGTGACCAATGAATTCCTTGGGCTAGTCCAAGGCTCAAGGCAAACCATTTGCCTTGGAGGATCAGTCCATATTACTGATGTATCCATTGGCTCTTGATAAATTAATTCAATTACATTCCTAGATAAACTATCGAAAAGCTTAACCGAGGAAGAAGGATAAGAGAGAAAATCGACTCCTTTATCTAAAATTCTAATTTGATCAGATGCATTAGTAACTTTCATATTTGTTTGATCAATACATTTTTCAGGTAATCCATCTATCTTTATTTTTTGCAAATTTGAAACTTGAAAATATGGATGCAGGCCAAAGCTAAAGGGCATAGAATCTTTACTCTGATTATAAATTTTCACCGATATTTGAAGACTTTTTTCTTTCAATTGAACATCCATGATAAGAGTGAAAAAGAAAGGAAATTGAGAACGCGAGTAATCAGTTTCAATAAGCTTTAGCCTTATTCCTGATTTATCTTTAATTAAACTAATTGACCAAGGCAAATCTCTTGCAAAACCATGCTGTTTCAATAAATACTTCTTACCAGCTATTGAATAGTCTTCAGATAAATCACCGCATATGGGGAAAAGTATAGGTATTCCTCCTCTGATACTTTTATCTTTATCTAAAAAACGTTCTAAATCAAAATATAAAAGATCTTTCCCTTCGCTTCGCCATTCAGTAACCAACCCTCCTCTTTCAGGGACAATTCTTATTAATGAATCAAATTCAGTATTTTCATATTCCCAGTGAGGATAGGGATTTTTCTTTTTTGTGAAACTGACGGACATCGATTAAAGCTGATCAATCCATTCTAAAAGAGCAGAATTAACCTGATCAGGGACTTCATCATGTGGACAATGGCCAGCATCTAAAACAACTTCTTTTGTATTTTCAGGGGTGTGTTTTTTATAAGTAGCTCTTTTACCAGGTGCATTCATCCAAGGATCTCGATTCCCCCAGAGCAATAGTAATGGAGCCTTCAACTGAGCAAACAACTCATCAAGTGGTCTACCCTGAGGTCCTGCGGGATCAAAAACACTTTTGAAGACATTAAAAGCTCCAGAATCCAAGGATGGTTTTCGTATGGCTTCTACTAATTCATCATCAACGTTAGAAGTATCAATATAAACTTGATTCAAAGTACGTTTAATTGTTGAAGGCTGTCTAAGATTTTCAAAAATTATCCTTTGCAATAAAGCATTTTTGAGAAAGATTCCTGCGACAGTCTTTCTCGCAGTAGCCCAAAATCCTGTTGTTGGCTTTTTATCCTCACTGAAATAACCAGCTGCATTCAATAGAACTACACCAGCTGCTTCAGTTCCCAAAGCAGCACCACTTGCAAGCGCGGCATATCCTCCTAGAGAGTTACCAACAAGTATTGTTGGTCTCCCAATATTTTCTTTAACGTAAGAGACTATTTGATCTTTCCAAAGTGGGCCTCCATAAGCAAGACCTCCGGGTTTAGAACTTTTACCAAAGCCAAGAAGATCTAAAGCATGTACTTCATACTGCTTCCCAAGTACTGGCAAATTATGCCTCCAATGTGTTGTTGAGGCGCCAAACCCATGAATTAAAAGAATCGCTGGACCTTTTTCTGCATCAGTCTTACTTTTATGCGATTCAGGAATAATGCTCAAACTGTGAACAGAATGACCTAAGTATTTCCAATCAGAAAGATTTTTTTCTACAACTGAGGAAACCATTTAAGAATAAACTGACACTTATAGATCCTAGTAAATCATTGATAGAAAGAGATTGGTGATTTTATTTCTTTTTTTCGAAATTTCCTCACCTTTCAGTAAATAGAATAAATAAATTATTTTTAAACTAATCCAACTGGATCAGCTGCAACCTCATCAGGAATGGAATTACCTCCAGAAGGGGGTTTATCTTTCAAAACAACTCTTAGCAAAACAGGAGCCAAAAATGTTGTTCCAATAACCATCAACAATATTGCAGCCTCAAGGGAAGGAGTAAGCAAACCAGCACTTGTTCCCAATCCTAAGAAAATCAATCCGACCTCACCTCGAGGCATCATTCCCAAGCCAACTACCAATCTATTTGTTGGTTTATCAATGACAAAGCACCAACCAGCAGCAATTTTACCAACAATTGCCACAATAAATAAGAAACCAGCCACGATCAAAGCAGAGCGACTCTGTGGATCAAGAGGATTGATTACAGAGAGATCCATGCCTGCTCCAACAAGCACAAAGAAAATAGTTGCGAATAGCGATACCAATGGCAAAACAGATTGTTGAATTGCGTGATTATTTTTTGAACTACTTAATATCAATCCAGCAGCAAAAGCACCCAAAGCAGCTTCTAAACCTATAGCAGTAGCTACAAAACAGCTGAGAACCAATATCACGAAAGAAGCTACAACAACAGCTCCAGGAGCTTTAAGTCTTTCAAGCAACCAATCAAAGGCTGGGGCAGCTGTTCGACTCAAAGCAATCGCAGCAAAGACAAAAACAGTTGCAGCTAATACTAATTTGACAATTGGAGCAATTTGCAAAGATCCTCCCGTAGCAAGAGCTACTACTACCGCAAGGATGACAATTCCAAGAATGTCATCCAATACTGCTGCGCCAATAACAATTTGACCTTCACGAGTTTTTAAATAACCAAGCTCACCAAAAACACTTGCAGTAATACCTATGCTCGTTGCGGTCATAGATGCACCAGCAAATATCGCAGGAATAATATCTACTTGGAAAATAAACATTAATCCAAAAGTTCCAAAAGCAAATGGCAAAATCACCCCTGCCATTGCAACTGTGAATGCTTGTGCTCCAACTGCTACAAGTTCCTCTAATTCACTTTCCAGACCAGTTAAAAATAACAATGCATATAGCCCTAAAGTTGCTACGGCTTGTAATGACGGAAAAGTTTCAAAATAAATATCTGGGACTGCTTCTTTAGGTACTGAAGCAAGTGTGCTGATAACAGAAACAAAACCTTGATTCAACTCAGCATGAGCACTTGGCGGCAATAGAAGATGCAATCCCGAGGCACCAATTAAAACTCCAGCAAGAAGTTCACCAACGATTGTAGGCAAACTTAGTCGAACCAAGATTTCAGCCAAAGTCCTCGCCGCAACAAAGATCATTAAGAAATTAATGACACCTATAAGTGTTTCTGCGACCTCGACATCATGCGTATTCAGGGCTGAGACTAAAGGAGTTAATACCATCAGGTTTTCTAGAAAAGCCTTTTCTTTAAGACATAAATTACCTAATCACAGGGCATATTTGGGATAAGTATCAAAGGTGACTTAATTAATAAGGTGTGGATCTGAAGTTACTAACTGATTACTCAGACTTTATTGGCTAGCGTCCAAAAACATTTGATGCCCCTATGAGCAGCTCCCAGTCAATAGATCTGCGTCTGCCTACCCCAGGATGCTATGCCGATCCTGTTAGGGCTGGCATGGATGCCGATGCTGTCTTCGATGGAATGACTGAGCATCTTTTTTTCACTCTCGGCAAACTCGCTACTTCGGCAAGCCTTCGAGATCTCTACATGGCTTTAAGTTTTGCTGTAAGAGATAGATTGATGAGCAGATATCTCACAAGCCAAGAAACAATCCGAGCAAGACCTCAAAAAACAGTCGCATATCTTTCCGCTGAATTTCTAATCGGACCTCAACTAAACAATAATTTATTAAATTTAGGGATCAAAAAAGAAGCAGAAGAGGCTCTTAAAAGGTTTGGTATTGAATCTCTTAATGAAATATTGGAAGTAGAAGAAGAACCTGGACTCGGGAATGGAGGCTTGGGTAGACTGGCAGCTTGTTATATGGAATCACTTGCAAGTCTTCAGGTTCCTGCAGTGGGTTATGGAATAAGGTACGAATTTGGCATTTTCAATCAGTTAATCAGAGATGGTTGGCAAGTAGAAGTTACTGATAAATGGCTCAAAGGGGGTTGGCCCTGGGAATTACCTCAACCAGACGAAGCTTGTTTGGTTGGTTTTGGTGGGCAAACAGAGAGTTACACAGATGACAATGGAAATTATCGATCCAGATGGATTCCAAGCGAACATGCAATAGGTGTTCCACATGATGTTCCCGTTCTTGGTTACAGAGTTAATAGCTGCGATCGCTTGAGGTTATGGAGAGCTGATGCAACCGAAAGTTTTGATTTTTATGCTTTCAATATTGGTGATTACTATGGTGCTGTTGAAGAGAAAGTAGCCTCAGAAACTCTTTCCAAGGTGTTATATCCCAATGATGGAACTGATGAAGGAAGAAGATTGCGCTTGAAGCAACAACACTTTTTTGTAAGTTGTTCTTTGCAAGATATGCTTCGAAGTCTAGAGAAGCGATCTATACCTATTGAGGAATTTCCGGATCATTGGACTGTTCAACTTAATGACACTCATCCAGCCATTGCTGTTGCTGAGTTAATGAGACTTTTAATCGATCAACATCGGCTTGATTGGGAAAAAGCTTGGGAAATCACCAATAGATCTGTTGCTTACACAAACCATACTTTGTTACCTGAAGCTCTTGAAAAATGGGACCTCAGCCTATTTAGAAATTTATTACCCAGACATCTAGAACTTATATACGAAATCAATAGGAGATTCCTTCAACAAGTAAGACTTAAGTATCCAGGAAATGATTCAATTTTACGAAAACTTTCGATTATTGATGAAGAAGGTGGAAAAGCTATTCGAATGGCACATTTAGCGACAATTGGAGCACATCATGTAAATGGAGTAGCTGCCCTACATTCAGATTTAATTAAAAGACAATTATTACCTGAATTTGCAGAACTCTGGCCAGAAAAATTTACTAACGTTACTAATGGAGTGACCCCGCGTAGATGGGTAGCTTTAGCAAATCCTGAACTTTCTAAACTTCTTGACAAAGAAATTGGTCCCAATTGGATTACCAATATGGATCTATTACTTGAATTAGAAAAAAAAGAAAACGACTCAAATTTTTTAGATCTTTTTGCTTCAGCCAAGCTATCTGGGAAAAGAAAACTTGCTGGTTACATACATAAACAAACTGGAGTTCTTGTAGATCCTTCAAGTTTATTTGATGTGCAAGTTAAAAGAATTCACCAATATAAGAGACAGCATTTAAATGCATTGCAAGTCATTGCTCAATATCTAAGGATTAAAAATGGAATAACAAAAAATATTGCACCTCGTACGATCATTTTTGGTGGTAAAGCTGCGCCAGGTTATTTCATGGCGAAGTTAATGATTAGATTTATCAATGGCATAGCAGATGTTGTTAATGCGGATCCTGATATGGAGGGATTACTAAGGGTAGTTTTTCTTCCTGACTACAATGTAAAACTTGGTGAGCAAGTCTATCCAGCTACTGATCTTTCTGAACAAATTTCTACTGCTGGTAAAGAAGCTTCAGGAACTGGGAATATGAAATTCGCCATGAATGGTGCACTAACAATTGGGACACTTGATGGAGCCAATGTAGAGATTAGAGAAAGAGTAGGAGCGGAAAACTTCTTTTTGTTTGGAAAGACAGAATCAGAAATCATGGAACTAAGAGATCAAGGGTACAGTCCAAATAGCTTTATTTCTGAATCAATTGAGCTACAAGAGACTCTTAAGTTAATAGAAGTTGGGCATTTCAGTAATGGTGACAGTGAGCTATTTAAACCAATAATAAATATTTTGACAGGGAATGATCCTTTCTTCGTGATGGCAGATTTTGATGATTACCTTCGGGCGCAAGATGAGGTTAGTAAAGCCTGGAAAAAGAGTCAGCAATGGAACCGTATGGCGTTATTAAATACAGCAAGGTCAGGCTTTTTCTCATCAGATAGATCTATTAGAGAATATTGTCAATCTATTTGGAAAGTTAAACCATTACCTGTAGAAATAAGTTGCGAAAAATAAATATCTACTTATCAGGCAAGTCTGGAGTTTGATGTAATAATCTATTCAACCTTAATCTATCAATATTTAATGGATCTGGAGCAAGTTCGCCAGCAACTTCTCGAAATTTATCTTCAACTTCATCAGGAACTTTGACATCGAAAATTCTTTCCATTAAAGCTTCAATAGAATATAGATGAGCATTAACATTCTCCAGGTCTGAAATTACTTGTGTAATCGATTTTTCTTTTTTCTCAGTAGTACCTTCTTGAAAATTTTCTTCAGATTGATTGGATGAATTTGAATTGATTGTCTTTTGCAAATCTTCTAAAACTCGTCCACATAAAGTTCTAAAAGACTGAAGAGCTGCCCAATTGATCTCTTGTTGTTTGCGCAAAGTGGGAAACTCTCTGATTAAACGATCATGTTCCCGATAAAATCTTAGGCAATCTGGACATTGGCAAGGTTCTTCAGGCACCTTCATCAAGGCAGCTTGAAACCATCATTGCATTTTTTAGGCCGTCATAGGAGGCTCATCGTTAAATAAGTCTCCTCCACCTTCAGTGTTATCTAAATCAGAGCTTTCAGGTAGAGGTATTTCAACGCTAGTTACCACTTGTATGACATCACGTAATCTCATTGAATCAGCAAACCATCCCATCGCTTGTTCTGTATCACCCCTTCCTTCTGCATCATTAGCTTGATCTTCATGTGCTTCAGCTAGAAGTGTTAACCAACATAAGCATCGAGCTTGAACAATTGATAAATCTAAATCACTGGGTTGTGAATTAGATATGTGCTCACTCTCTTGTTGAACAAGTAATCGCAAGCGAAGATCGTGAAGCTGGGCCATGTTGACTGATTCACTACACCAACGCTAGCGAGAGAGTACAGATTTTGCACACCCACCACATATAGGACTACAAAATTTTAGTTTTAATTCGTTTTTCGTACGGGGCTGGCGGGACTCGAACCCACGACCTACGGTTTAGGAAACCGTCGCTCTATCCAACTGAGCTACAGCCCCCTGAAATTAATTATGCCTTGAGGC
>Ga0208261_1000885_pt1 | contig 11216 bp, 14 predicted proteins | sample Knorr_S7_td_DCM__FD_185595 | JGI IMG/M metagenome (GOLD analysis project Ga0208261, IMG submission 185595) | Marine microbial communities from Southern Atlantic Ocean transect - Knorr_S7_td_DCM_ad_131m_LV_B (SPAdes) (version 3) | ecosystem: Environmental > Aquatic > Marine > Oceanic | place...
TTCTCCAAATATAAGATTAGATTTAAGTTCTACATCATTGTCTGAATATAGCGAGATAGGAACTAATGCACTTTACTATGAAAAACAAACAGTTGAAACAATTGGGTTATATAGTGGTTTTACTTTCAATAATGAGCTTTTAAAAAATGATTTTATCTTAAGACCTTCGGCTGGTTTTGAATTAGGATTAGATTTAAGTCCTAATTCAGATGTTTCTTTAAACTATGTTTCAGATCCAAACACTAAATATACTAAATCGATTGATCAACATGGTGAAAAAAGCATTAAAGGTAAAATAGGTTTTGATCTATTGACCAACACAGGATGGTCTTTGATGACTTTTTATGAACGAAATCAAGGTGAAAACAGTCATAGTGATACATTATATTTTTTAACAGGTTATGTTTCTTCAAAAGAAGAAGAGTATGCTATGGCGTTAAATGATAACACGGCTTCAATAGAATATAAAAGAAATGTAAATGGTTTTGATATTTCTTTTGATACTGGTTATGATTTATTTACTGAATATTCTGGTTATGAAGTCAACTTAAAGATTTCAAGTATATTTTAAAAAATTAAATAAATTATAATTATTTTTTAAATTTAACACCTTTGTTATCAAGCATTTTTGTTAACTCGCCATTTGTATGCATTTCTTTTATAATATCACAACCACCAACAAATTCATTTTTTACATAAAGTTGAGGTATTGTCGGCCAATCACTATAAGCTTTAATACCTTCTCTAAGATTTTCGTTTTCTAAAACATTTACACCTTTAAAATTTACTTCAAGTATCTTTAATATATTTGCAACAGCCATTGAAAAACCACATTGAGGTGCATCAGGCGTTCCTTTCATAAATAAACATACTTCGTTATTTTCTATTTCATTTTTTATTAAATCATTTGTTTGTTGATCCATTAGTTCTCCTTTGTTTTAATTGCTAAAGCATGTAGTTCATTACCCATTTTACCTTTTAATGAATTATAAACCATTTTATGTTGTTCTATTTTACTTTTTCCAGTAAATTGAGATGACGTAATTGTAGCAGAGTAATGATTGCCATCTCCTGCTAAATCTTGTATTTCAACAGTCGCATCGGGCATAGCCTCTTTTATTAAGCTCTCAATTTCTTTTAAATCCATTGCCATTAGTTATTCATATACCTTTGTAACCAATATGTATGCGTATTTGATAATTCTTCAATAGGTAAATTTATATCATCATTAAAAGTTAATGATTTTCCTTCGATAGCACCTAAATCATCAAAATGTACTGAATTATTATTTAATATTTCATTAACTTTTTGAGAATTTTCCTTCGATATTTCAATAATATATCTACCTTGATCCTCACCAAAAAAATATTCAAATTTATTTATAAGAGTTTTTAGCGAGTTAATTTTTAAACCTTTTTTTCCTTTAATACACATTTTTGAAACTGCTGTTAGAATTCCGCCTAAAGATATGTCATGGCAGCTAAATATTAATTTATTTTCAATTAAATTTAATATTGTTTCTCCAATATTCTTTTCATTAAATAAATTGATACTTGGAGGTGGACCTTTTTTTTCGTTAAGAACATCTTTTGCAAAAACACTTTGATCTAAATGACCTTCTGTTTTTCCTATTACATAAACTAAATTTCCTGATTTTTTAAAATCCATGGTAATCATATTTTTATAGTTATTAATTAAACCTACACCTCCTATTGTTGGAGTTGGCTTGATACTTTTATCTTTAGTTTCATTATAAAAAGATACATTTCCTGAAACAACAGGGAATTCTAAATATTTACTTGCTTCAGTAATTCCTTCTACACATTCTACAAATTCACCCATATTTTTTTCTTTTTCCGGATTACCAAAATTTAAACAATTTGTTATAGATATAGGTTTTGCACCAACTGAAATTAAATTTCTCCAACTTTCACATACAACTTGTTTTCCTCCAGTTAATGGGTGCGAATAACAATAATTTGCTGATGAATCTACTGATGCGGCAACAGCCTTTGTTGTTCCATGAACTCTTACAACACCAGCGTCTCCACCTGGTTTTTGTATCGTATCTCCCATAACCGTATGATCATATTGATCCCAAATCCAACTTTTTTCAGAGATATTAGGATTACTCAAAATTTTTTTTAAACAATCTGACAAATTTAAGGATTTTAGTTCATCTTTATTAAATTTTAATTTTTGAGGTAGTTTGGTTTTTTTCCACTTTCGATCATAGATAGGTGCATTTTCTACTAATATATCTATTGGAATTTCAGCTACTTTATTATTATCAAATATTAATTCAATTTTTTTTGAGTTTGTAGTTTTACCAATAACTGCAAAATCTAAATTCCACTTATCAAAAATTTTTTTAGCATGATTTTCTTTCCCTTTTTCTAACACAATCAACATTCTTTCTTGACTTTCCGAAAGCATAATTTCGTATGGAGACATTTTTTCTTCTCTGCATGGCACTTTGTTTAAATCTAATTCTATTCCCAGCTTCCCTTTTGATGCCATTTCAATACTTGAAGAGGTTAATCCAGCAGCACCCATATCTTGAATAGCAATTATTGATTTATCAACCATTAATTCTAAACAAGCTTCTAATAGTAGTTTTTCTGTAAATGGATCTCCGACTTGTACAGTTGGTTTTTTCTCTTCAACTTTGTCATCAAATGTTGCGGAAGCCATGCTTGCACCATGAATTCCATCTCTACCTGTTTTTGAACCTACATAGATTACTGGTTTATTTATTCCAGCCGCTTTTGAGTAAAATATTTTGTTTTTATTAACCAAGCCCAATGTCATTGCATTTACTAAAATATTTCCATTGTAAGATTCATCAAAAGATGTTTGCCCTGCAATTGTTGGAACACCTATACAATTTCCATAACCCCCAATTCCCTTGACAACTCCTCTTAATAAATTTCTAGTTTTTTTATGTTGTGGCGATCCAAAGTGAATTGAATTAAGATTTGCAATAGGTCTTGCACCCATTGTAAAAACATCTCTCATTATTCCACCTACCCCAGTTGCAGCACCTTGATAAGGTTCTATAAAAGACGGATGATTATGACTTTCAATTTTAAAAACAATTGCTTCATCATCGCCAATGTCAATTATTCCTGCATTTTCGCCAGGACCTTGAATTACCTGTTTTCCTTTTGTATGAAGTTTTTTTAAATGCTTTCTAGATGATTTGTAAGAGCAATGTTCATTCCACATTGCAGAAAAAATTGCTAATTCAGTTATGTTAGGCGTTCTTTTTAATAATTCACAGATTTTTGAAAATTCTTCTTCATTTAAGCCATGATCTAATGCCACTGCTTTATTTACTTTCATTATTTTAAATTTCCTAAAAGATTTTCAAAAAACATTGAACCATCCTCTCCCGAAAGATACTTATCTATCATTCTTTCTGGATGAGGCATCATTCCTAAAACATTTTTATTTTTATTAAATATTCCAGCAATATTTTTTATTGCTCCATTTGGATTGTGCTTCTCATCTTCTATACCTTTTTCATTGCAATATGTTACAGCAATTTGATTATTATCTTCTAAAGTCTTCAATTCATCATCATTACAAAAAAAGTTTCCTTCATTATGCGCAATATGAAGTTCTAAAATATTTTTTTTAATATTTTTAAAATATTTATTTTCTTTATTCTTCAATTTTACATAAACATTTCTGCAAATAAAATTGAGATATTTATTTTGTTGGAGAACACCTGGTAGCAAACCAGTTTCACATAAAATTTGAAATCCATTACATATTCCAAGAACTAAACCTCCAGAATTAGCAAATTCAATAACTGGTTTAATGATTTTTGATTTTGAGGCAATACTCCCACACCTTAAATAATCTCCATAAGAAAAACCGCCAGGTAATACAATTAAATCACTTTTAGGTATATTATTGTCGTTGTGCCAAACCATTTGGTTTTTGAAACCAAACTTTTTTAAAGCAACATCCATGTCTCTATCACAATTTGATCCAGGAAAGATAATTACAGAAGATTTCATCAATAATTAAATTATTTTATAATCCTCTATAACAAGGTTAGCTAAAAGTTTTTTACACATTTCTTCAACTTGAGATTTAGCTTTATTTTCATCATTTTCTTCAAGATTAATTTCAAAGTACTTTCCTTGCCTAACATCTTTTATATTTGAAAAATTCATACCATCTAATGTTTGCTGTATTGCTTTACCCTGTGGATCAAGAACTCCGTTTTTAAGAGTTACGATAATTTTTATTTTCATTATTTTTTTTTAATTTTAACAGCTTTAGGTTTTGAAAATTTTATAGGTCTAATATTTGATTGCTCATGAAGTATATCTAATCTTCTCGCAACTTCTTGATATCCTTGAATTAAATTTCCTAAATCATTTCTAAAAATATCTTTATCTAACTTTTTTTCAGTTTTTGTATCCCAAAGTCTACAAGTATCAGGACTAATTTCGTCTGCTAAAATAATTTCATCAGTTGATGTTTTTCCAAATTCAACTTTAAAATCTATTAATTTTATTCCTACACCTCTAAACATTCCTTGTAGGAAATCATTTATTCTTTTACACTCTTCAGTTATCCAATCTAAATCTATTATATTTAACCAATTGAATGATAAAATATGTTCTCTACTTATCAAGGGATCACCAAGATCATCATTTTTAAGGCAATATTCTATTAAGGGTCTATCTAAAACAGAACCTTCTTCAACGCCAAGTCTTTTTGTCAAAGATCCTGCAGCAATATTTCTTACAATAAATTCTATCGGTATTATTTCTACAAATTTTACAAGCTGTTCTCTCATATTAATTCTTTTTACAAGGTGATTTTTTATTCCTATTTCATTTAAGCTTGATAGAATATATTCAGATATTCTATTGTTTAAAATTCCTTTTCCATCAATTACTGCTTTTTTTTGATTATTGAAAGCAGTTGCATCATCTTTAAAATGTTGAATCACTAAATTTTTTTCAGTGGAAGCATAAATAATTTTAGCCTTACCTTCGTATAATTTTTTTCCTTTTTTCATTATTTAAAAACTCTATTAAATATTAAATTTACATTTTTAAAGTGTGAGGAATAATCAAATATTTTTTTCATCTTTTTAATTGGAATTCTAGATGTAATATTTTTATCATTCATTACAACATCTAAAAGATTAAGATTATCTGCTATGCATTTTTTAGCATGCGATTGTATTAATCTGTAAGATTTTTCTCGACTTAGACCGGATTTGGTTAGCTCTAACATTAACTCTTGGGAGAAAATAGTACCTTTAGTGATATTTAAATTATTAAGCATCTTTTTTGGATAAACTATCATTTTATTCAAAACATTGCCCAGTCTTACTAAAGCAAAATCGATTGTTATATTTGCATCCGGTCCTATATTTCTTTCAACACTTGAATGCGATATATCTCTTTCGTGCCATAGTGCAATATTTTCTAATGCGGGAATAGTATAGCTTCTCACCATTCTTGCTAACCCTGTAAGATTTTCAGTTAAGATTGGGTTTTTCTTATGCGGCATTGCAGAGGAACCTTTTTGTTTTTTTGAAAAGAATTCCTGTAATTCATAAACTTCTGTTCTTTGTAAGTGTCTAATCTCAGTTGCAACTCTTTCTATTGATCCCGCAATAATTCCTAATACAGAAAAATAATACGCATGTCTATCTCTTGGAATAATTTGTGTTGATATAGGCTCAACTTTTAACCTAAGTTTTTTTGCAACATGTTGTTCAACTTTAGAATTAATATTAGCAAATGTACCAACAGCCCCTGATATTGCGCATGTTGAGATTTCATCAATTGCACTTATTAATCTTTTTCTGTTTCTTTTAAATTCTTCATAATAAGATGCTAATTTTAAACCAAAAGTTATTGGTTCCGCATGAATACCGTGGCTTCTGCCAATACATGGGGTGAATTTATATTTTTTAGCTTTTGATTTTAAAATTTTTAATATTTGATCAATATCTTTAACTAAAATCTTACCAGATTGTAAAAGCTGAATGTTAAAACTTGTATCTAAAACATCTGATGATGTCATTCCTTGGTGTAAATATCTTGCTTTTATTCCAACTTTTTCCGTTATAGAAGTTAAAAAAGCTATAACATCGTGTTTGACTTTATCTTCAATAGCATGAATTCTTTTAACGTTAATTTTAGCTTTTCTTTTTACAGCACTTGCTACTCCTTTTGGAATTTGTCCTAGTTTTTCCATTCCTTCAGCTGCAGCAACTTCCACATCAAGCCATATTTTATATTTATTTTCTTCTGACCAAATATTAGTTAATTCTTTTCTGGAATATCTTTTAATCATTAATTATATGGAGGCTTTCTATATTCTTTATCAGATTCGGTAAAAATTTCATAAGAATCTTCTGTTATACCTAATGTATGCTCAAATTGTGCAGATAAAGATTTATCTTTTGTAACTGCTGTCCAACCATCATTTAAAATTTTTACATCAAATTTTCCAGCATTTATCATAGGTTCTATAGTAAAGGTCATGCCTGGTTTTAGTTCAAGACCTGTATTTTTTTTTCCATAATGTAAAATATTAGGAGATTCATGAAATTTGTTACTTATACCGTGTCCACAAAAATCTTTAACAACAGAAAAACCTTTTTCTTCAACATATGATTGGATTTCATAACCAATATCACCAAGTTTTATTCCTGGTTTTAAAATTTTAATACCTTTCATCATAGATTCATATGTTACATCAATCAAATTTTTAGCTTTTATAGATATATCACCAACATAAAACATTCTGCTTGTATCACCGTAAAATTCATTAACAATTGCTGTAACGTCAACATTAACAGCATCGCCATCCTCTAGTATTCTTTCCGAGGGTATGCCATGACAAACTACATGATTTAAAGATGTGCAAAGAGATTTTTTAAACCCTCTGTAATATTGTGGAGCAGAGTAACCTCCGTTATCTTTTATAAATTCGTAACTTAATTTATCTATTTTATCAGTTGTTATTCCAGGTTTTATAAAATCTGTTAACATATCCAAAGTTTTGGCAGCTAATTTTCCTGCAATTCTCATCTTTTCAAATTTTTCTGAATAATTACTAACCATTTAAAATTTTTATTTTTTTTTCAATTTTAATTTCTTTAGAATTTAAGCTGCATCTATATGCAAGAAAATTCACACCAGCTTTTTTAGCCTCCAAGTATTTATTATAATAAATTGGATCTACATCTTTGGCTATTCTAAAATTATTTATACCCTGAATTTGAGTTAAAAATAAGACATATGGTTTAAAGCCTTTTTTAATTGATTCTATTAATTTTTTTAGGTGTTTTAATCCTCTCAAGGTGACAGCATCGGGGAATTCTCCTATACCCTCATTTCTTGTTAAGGTGGTATTTTTTACCTCCAATATTTTTTTATCGCATAAAAAATCAAACCTTGTATCCTCAGAATATTTGAATTCTGCTTTAATATTTTTGATTGATTTAAATTCATTAATCAAATTATTTTCTAAACCATGTTCAACAATTCTATTTGCTCTATGAGTATTTACACCAATTAATTTTTTCTTAACTTCGATCATCTCTAGAGTATATTTAAGCTTTCTTTTAGGATCATTGTGTTTAGTAAGCCAAACTCGGTTACCTTCATCAATAAGACCCATCATAGATCCTGTATTTGGACAATGCGCTGTTATGATTTTATTATTTACTTCTATATCAACGAAAAACCTTTTATATCTCTTGATTAATTTGCCTTTAATTAAACTGCTGGTAAATTTCATTATAATTTATTTATATTAGTAAATGAAAAATAAAAAAGAAACAATTGCTGCTATAATAATCATAGGTAATGAAGTTCTTTCAGGAAGAACAAAAGATTTAAACACAAGTACTCTATCAATTTGGCTAAATTCAATCGGTATAATCGTTAATGAAGTAAGAGTAATACCAGATAAAGAAATTACAATTATTAATACTGTTAATGAGTTAAGAAAAAATTTTGATTATGTATTTACTAGTGGCGGAATAGGTCCTACCCATGACGATATAACTGCCGAAACTATATCTAAAGCATTTAATTTAGAATATGGTTTTCATAAAGAAGCTTATAAAATTCTAGAAAATTATTATGAACCTGGAAAATTTAGTGAAGGAAGACAAAAAATGGCAAAAATGCCAACTTCCGCAAAATTAATTTTGAATCCAACAAGCGGAGCTCCTGGTTTTTATGTTGAAAATGTTTTTTGTCTTCCTGGTGTTCCTTCTATATTAAAGGCAATGATTGGAGGATTAAACAATGTATTGATTGGAGGAGAACCAATAATTAGTAAAACAATAAACTTGAGAACCTATGAAAGTGAAATATCTAAATCTTTAACTAATATTCAAAATGAAAATCAAGAGGTTCAAATAGGCAGCTACCCTTTTTTTAGACAAGGCAAATTAGGTGTATCTATTGTATTAAGATCAATTGACAAAAATAAAATACACATCTGTAATTTACAGATTTTAGAATTTGTAAAACAAAAAAATATTGAAATTATAGAGATAGATTAATGTTATATTTTGCTTACGGAAGTAATCTTAACCATTTTCAAATGAAAAGAAGATGTAAAGATTCTTTTTTTTTAAAAAAATATGAACTTAAAGGTTATAGATTAAATTTTAGAAGCAAATACAGAGTAGCTGATATTGAAAAAAAAAGTAAATCAATAATTCAAGGTGCCTTATTTGAAATTTCAAAAAGCGATGAAAAAAAGTTAGATGTTTATGAAGATTATCCTATCTTATATAAAAAAATGTATTTTAATTATTATAATAAAAAAGTAATGACATACATAATGGCAAAAAAAACAAAGTTCAGATATCCATCTGAAAGATATCTAAATGTAATTAAACAAGGTTATAAAGATTGTAATTTAGATAAAAAATATCTCATCAGAGCTTTAAAAAACATTAAGTAAATGCTTTCAAAATCAGAAATTTTCAAAAAGGGATTATTGGATGTAGCTCCTCACATGTTGTCTGTTATACCTTTTGGGATAATTTGTGGCGCAATAGGCGTAGAAATGGGATTTAGTCCTTATTTGGTATATGCAATGTCGATAATAATTTTCGGAGGCGCCTCCCAAATTGTTTTTTTGCAACTATTATCGGGTGGAGCCTCGTCTCTAATAGCCGTGACATCTGTAGGAGTTATTAATTCAAGACATTTACTATACGGAGCAGTACTTTCTGAGTATTTAGAAAAGCTTAACTTATTAAAAAAATTAATAATTTCTTATTTTGTAGTAGATCAAGGATTTGCAGAGTCTAATAAATTTTTTAAAAAAAATAAAAACCAAAGAAATTTACATTATCATCTTCTTGGCACAGGAATTACCTTATGGGTTTGTTGGCAAATCTCAACAATATTAGGAATAATTTTAGGAACCTTTATTCCGGATGAATTGGGATTAAAATTTGCAGTACCTCTTACATTTATTGCTATACTAGTGAACGAATTAAGAAAAATTGATCATGTAATTGTAATATTTGTATCTGGAATAAGTTCTTTATTATTTTTTGAAGCTCCTTTGAAATCATATATAATTATTTCACCTTTAATTGCTTTATTTGCTGCATCTTTGGTTTTGAGGTTTAAAAAATGAGTTGGTCATCCGTTATAATTGCTGGAATTTTAACTTATCTAACAAGAACAACAATGATCACATTAGTAGATAGACGTGTCCTTAGCACAAAGTTAATACAAGTTCTTGGATATGTGCCTGCTGCTGTATTTCCTGCTATAATTTTTCCAGCTATATTTTTTAATGATTATGGAAATTTAGTTGAAGTGACCAATCCAAAAATATTTGGTGCATTAGTTGCCATTACAGTTGGATATTTAAGTAGAAATATTATAGCCACAATATTTTCTGGACTAATATCTTATTGGGTAATAATTTTCTTATTATAAATATTAGCATAAACACTCATGAAATTCTTTTCTAGTTTAGAATAATTTTAAATATAGAGTTAATATCTTTAATTAATTTGCTAAACTATCAAGCTGAGTATTGTTTAACTATACTTTGAAAGAACGGTAATTAAATAATCTTGTTTTTTCTTGGATTTTTTATAACCCAAAATAATATCGTCGTAAATTAACCAAGCTTGAATATTATCAATTCTATTTTCATACACTTGATTTGCCAAAGCTTTTAATATTAGCTCATATGTATCTTTATACTCTTCATTTTTTTTCGGGTTTAGACTAACAAATTTAAGCTCCAGACATTTAACTGCTTTTGTAAACTGACCATGTATATCTTTACACGTTTCTTCACCAAATTTATTTCCTGTTGCACATCCTGTTAAAAAAATCGCTAAAAATAATATGTATAAATAATTTTTCATTTAATTAATTCCCTTGCTGTTTATTAATGCAACTAATTCTTTAGCAGTTGTTTTTGCAGAATTTTTTATTCCGTTATTTTTGGCAACATCATAATTATTCCCTTCTCCTCTTTCGCCAATACCACCAATTGTTCCTATACTAACAGGGTCACCTCCACCTAATCTTACAACATCTGCTTTGGTAAGAGCTACGTTTACTATCGTGTTACCTGTGCTTGGATCTAATTCTGGAACACCAACATCAAAATATGCAAAAACGACGTAACTTACATTTTTTTCAATTAATATATCTTCGATTTCCCATTGTACTTCTTCAGGAATTCCTCCGCCACTTTCTAAAGAGTCTATAATGTCACCTTTGAGACTTCTCCATTTTCTTCTAACTTGCCTTGGTCCAGAAACAGGTTCAAATCTTGCCTTCGTAAAAATTTCCTTCATATTTGCTTCTAGTTTCGCTGTATCATTATCATCAACCACATATTCTGTTACATCTCTTTTTTTTAATTTGCTACCACCACTTTGAGTAACATTAGTTTCAGTTGTTGAAGATGAGATGCTTGTATCTGTTTCTTCTTCATCAATATCTACACCTTTAGTTTTTTTCTCCACCTTAGTAACTTTGGCATCAAATTCTCTTTGGGATGCAACAGTTCTTGAAAAAAATACCATAGCTAATTTTGATTTATCAGCACTTTTGCTGTCAAAAACTTTAGAACTTTTGTTGATCTCAATATTTATTCTAGTTTCATCAATTTCAGCTCTCATGACGACTTTTATTTCTTTTGTTTTTTTAATTTTTTTTAGTTCTCCT
>Ga0208261_1000886_pt1 | contig 11210 bp, 9 predicted proteins | sample Knorr_S7_td_DCM__FD_185595 | JGI IMG/M metagenome (GOLD analysis project Ga0208261, IMG submission 185595) | Marine microbial communities from Southern Atlantic Ocean transect - Knorr_S7_td_DCM_ad_131m_LV_B (SPAdes) (version 3) | ecosystem: Environmental > Aquatic > Marine > Oceanic | place...
AATTTTCTAAAAATACATTAAAATTGATTATTATGCAAATATATGAACGGAAATTATTACAGATTGATGCCTTGGTTCTTAGTTTGTAATTAAACCAGAATACATACCTTTTTCAAGATCTAGGTATGAACCGATAGCTGCAACAGAACAATTTTCCCTTTTCATGCGATTTTTTTTGCGAATTTGATAAACAGCATCTATTCCAGTGCAATGGGCACCTAAAAAATACTGAACCTGATGTTTTCGCATGTGTTTTGCCGTCCATGATATATCTTTATCGGTTTTATTGAATAAATGAAATCCTCCCACAGCAGCAAATACTTTAGAAGTATTACTAAGAAGATTCGTTGCATGCTCAAGTGTATTAACAATACCAGCATGACCGCAACCGGATACCAAGGCAAGTCCTTTTGGTGTTTCAATCACCAAAGATTGATCCTCCGGGATATTATCCTCAACTGTTTTTCCATCGATTACCATTTCTCTATACCCAGACCAGTTCTTTTCATTATGAACTCTCGGAACAACGCCTGTTGTCCATATATTTGGAAAAATTTCTTTGGGTTTATTATGAACGATAAAAACTATTCCTAAATCTTCTAATTCTTTTTTATAGTTTTTAAAGGTATTTCTATTTTTTCCATTTGACCATCTATCCAGAAAGATACCTTTGCCAACGTGTACATATTTCATAGCATTTGGATTAGTTTTCATTAGCTTTTTACGAAGTTGCTTTAGGCCTCCTGCATGATCCATATGATTATGGCTTAAAAATACATGCTCAACTACGGAAAGATCTATTTTAAGGCTATCCGCGTTCTCTAAAACGGTATTTTGTCTAAAACCAGTATCAAATAAAATCTGATTTCCATCCGATTCGATAAGCGCTGCAAAACCCCATTCACCGATAAAATCATAATCGGCAACCATGGTGGATAAAACTGTTATTTTTAGATCTTTGGTTTGGGCAAATGCAATAAAATTAAATACTAAAAGAGAAGAAAAAAGCTTTATCATATTATAATTTAATCGGCAGGAGTTAAAACTACAATTCTACCTGGATCTTCCAGAGCTACATAAATTTTACCTTGAGGTCCAACTTCTACATCCCTTACACGACTACCGGGATTATAGATACTCTCACGAGCTATATACTTACCATTCTTAACGATAATTCTTTCCAGGTATTCATCTTTTAGCGATGTTACCAGTATGTTGCCATTCCATTTATCAAATAAAGAATGTTCATAAATAGCCATCCCGCAAACAGCGATACTTGGTGTCCAGTGCCAGATTGGCTGCTCCATTCCTTCCATTTCAGTATAATCGGTAATTTTAGTTCCAATATAATTTATCCCATAGGTGATTTGAGGCCAACCGTAGTTAATGCCTTTTCTTATAATATTTAATTCATCACCACCTCTTGGTCCGTGCTCTGTTTCCCATATAATTCCATCTATCGTAACCGCTAAACCTTGAGGGTTACGGTTACCATATGTCCAAATTGAGCTTTTAGACCCATCGCTGTTAGTAAATGGGTTATCGTTAGGAATATCTCCATCGTAGGTTAAGCGATGAATTTTGCCATTAGGAGTATTTAAATCTTGCGCTTCATCTCTCTCGAAGCTATCTCCAATGGCAAAATAAATGTGATTATCATAAAAAATGATTCTACTTCCAAAATGAATAGCTCTTGATGTATAGTGTTTTTCATCTGCAGTGAAAATAATTTTAAAATCCACCAATCTGTCTTCTTTCAATGCGCCCCTAGCAATCCTTGTAAAAGATTTTTTACCAATTTGATGACTATAAGCAATATAGACTAAATGATTCTTTTTATAATCAGGATGAATTTCAACATCTAGCAAGCCTCCTTGGCGTTTAAAAAGCACTTCCGGAACGCCTAAGATCTCTTTTTTTTGTTTACCATTATTAAAAACCCTGAAAAGCTTTCCAGATAGATCAGAGACCAGCATTTCTCCATTCGGCAAAAAGGTCATTCCCCATGGAATATTGTATCCGCTAGAAAAGGAATTAACCGCAAAGGTGGCTTCATTTGTTTTAACTATACCGGCATCAAAATCCTGAGCGAAAGCAAAAACAGATAAAAAAGAAAATGTGAATATATATTTCATATTAAAAAATTAACGCTCTTCCTGATTAGTTACTGATACTATTTTATTAAACAACCACTTCTTGAAAAACACTCTTCCCCATGGGATAAATTTTAAAAAATAGGGAATAAAAATTGTTTTTTTATTCCTTTCAATCCCTTGAATTATTTTAGTAGTGCAATCTTCAAGATCTATAGCTCTGCTGCTATGCTTGTGGTGTTTTGATCCAATTTTAGCCCCATCTGGACCAAGGGCATTGGCTCGTAAATTGGTGCCTTTAATCCAACCTAAATACACATTGCTAATCTTGATTTTATTGCCCAATTCCAATTGGAGTGTTTCTAAAAAACCATGCAAAGCATGCTTAGAGGCTGCATAAGCAGAAGCGTTAGGAAAACCAATCAATGCCTGCGCCGTGGTAATTGATATGATTTGACCATGATTTTTCTGCAATTCATCTAAACATGAATAAACACAATTAACCGAACCTTGATAATTAACTTCGGTTATTTTATTAAAAAGAGAAATATCGGTAATTTGATCAAATCTAGCCCACATGCTTAATCCAGCGTTTAAGATTAAGGCGTCAACTTTTCCAAAATGATCAACCGCTTGAGAGATCATATTTTTACACGATTCTACATCTGTGATATCGGTTTTGATTGGTAGAGATTTACCTCCGCTATTTTGAATTTGATCTGAAAGTTGATTTAGGTTATCAATATCGCGTGATGCTAATACTACATTTGAATTTTTTGCTAATTTAATTGCAAGAGATTTTCCAATACCGGATGAGGCACCAGTGATAATATAAGTACGTTGTGAAATGATTATTTTTCCCCAGGGTCATTTGCCAATATTCCATTGCTTGAGCCAAAGACATTGGACGGGTCATGTGTTTTTTTCATTTCTTTAATCAGCTCAATACTGGTTTTGGAAAGCATATCTGGAATGAAGTCTTTTCGTAATTTACCAACTCCGTGATGATGGGATATCGAACCGCCATGATCTATTATTATTTTTCTAAGAGAATGTTCGATTTTACTAAACTTCTCTTCAGGGTTTTTTACACCCTTAACCGACATTCCAAGCATGAAATATATACAAACACCTGTATGGTAAATTTGTGGAATTCTATAGGATATATAAGGTTTGCCTGGCAGGTCGTATTCTTTGTGAAGGCGAGCAATGGCTTCTGAGGTTGCATCTATTACATCTTGGATTTTACTCCACGGCACTGTGGTCTCCATGGTTTCACCCATTATTTGATATTTTGCCGCAAAATCTCGAATGTAAGCAATGGCATAAGTAAGCAAGTAGCCTCGCTTACCGTTTCCTGGTCCACCTATAATACCTTTATATTTTTTGGCTAACTTATTAAGATTTTTCTGCTGATAAGCGACTTCTTCTTTTGTGCCTTCCATGACAATCGTCAGTGCGCACATCTTATCCGGATTAAACCTTTTCAGATTGACCACAAAAAACTTTTCAATTTTACTTTTTATATTTTTAAAGCCTTCTGCTTTAGGCTTTAAGGCTTGTCCAAATTTAAATTGGATATTATCGACAAGCCTCACGCTTGCTGGAATATAATTGGTTTTAGATAGGGTCTTCATAAACAAAACGCCATCGCTCCAATCTTTAAATAATACGGAATTATATTTCTGGTATTTAGGAATTTTATGAATTTTTAAAACAGCCTTAGTAATAATGCCAATATTCCCTTCGGAGCCAAATAAAACGTTTTGAGGTTTAAAGCCAATAGATCCTCTGGAAATAGGTTCTAATTGGCTTATGATGCCTTTGGGGGAGACTAAATTAATATTTTCGACTATATCTTCAATATTGCCGTATCTATTTTTTTTCATACCGCTAGCATTTGTTGCAATCCATCCACCAACGGTTGATAATTCAACGCTATCAGGCTCGTGACCAATGGTATAGCCTTCTTGTTTTAATAACTCTATCAACTCTCCACCGGTAATACCAGATTGGACACAAACTCTCCTATCTTCTTTATTAATCCATTCAATCTTAGACATTCTCCTCATATCTATTGAAACCACGGTTCTGTTTTCATTTTCAGGGATTGTTAGTGCGCGCGTTACGTTTGTTCCGCCTCCGTAAGGTATTAAACAAATATTAAATCTCACTGCAAGATCAACTATTTTTTTTACCTCGCTCTCAGATTCAGGATAAAAGACTAGGTCTACAGTCCGATCAATGGCATTATATAAAACTTTATAAACATCCTTAAAAGTTTCCTGTCCGTGACTATGGATCAATCGTTCCATATCATCTAAAGTGTACCTATCTTCATCAAAGGATTCTTTCAGTGATTCTAAAAAGGCTTGATCGATATTGGGGGGTTGGGTGGGCTTGCTATCTACAGGTTCTATCTGATCTTCTTTATTAAAATCAATACCCAATACGCTTTCAATGTAGGGAATAAAGTCTGGCATAACTGTACCACTAACTTCATACCTATCCCCACTAAACGTGACGCTTTTTTCTTCGATTAATTCAAAACCAGAATCCTTAAAACCCCATCTGTGCAAGCGCTTATCGCTATTTGTGGCAAAAAACTTATTAGATGGCATATTTTTTTCTTTCATCTAGAATTATTTTTTCAAGATCATTGGTCATATTTTTAACATTCAAATCGTCAGGATTTTGTTTAGAAATGTAATCATTCGGATAAATAGGCTCAAGTATATTTATTGTAATTTTGCATGGCTTCATAAAAACCTTACCTCTCGGCCATGCGCGATATGAGCCTTCTATATAAATGGGTACTATGGGCTTATCAAGTGCCAATGCAAATCTAGCTGCCCCCTTTCGAAAGGGTAATATTTTACCCGGCTTCCCTCGAGATCCTTCTGGAAAAATAATAATATTCCTATCTTTATAATGCATAAAGCGACTACAAAGAGCGATAGTATCCTCAAAGGTAATACTGTTCTCATTCTGATTAGTTTGACGGGCAACAGGTATTAAATTCATGACAAAATTTGTCAACACTCTTTTCACCGTACTATCAAACCAATAATCTATCGCTGCAAGCATTCCAAAATGGTTAAAGCTTTTGCCAACAGCAGAACTAATTAATGCTACATCCATATGGCTATTATGATTGCTACAATAAATAGCAGAAGAAGATGGTAGATTTTTTTTACCCTTAACTTTAACCGGTGTATAAAAAAAGAATACTGTATTGCAATAGTAATAGAATAGCTTTTTCCAAAAACGGAAAAAGATAGGTTGTTTTCCAATTAAATATGAATATTTAGGATTTTCAAGTATCGACATTCAAGTATACTAACGTCCATATTTCATATGAGCCTTTGTAAACGTGTGCGATGCTATTGCTGAGAAAAGTGAAATTTCCAAACATAGAGCTGATGCACAAATAATTTCAGCAAACTTTTTTGATGCATCATCGCCAGTGTCGCAACCTAATAATTTTAAATTTTGATGCTGAGGCAATAATCTTGTTCCGCCACCAACCGTACCAACTGTTAGACTCGGCAATGTCAATCTAAACTTTACCTCATCTTCTAATGGTTCAATTTGATAATGTCCTATCGAATTCTCAGCTACACAGGCAGTATCTTGACCTGTGGCAAGGTAAATAGCTGTAAGTGCATTTGAAATATGAAGATGACACCCTTCTGTTCCCGCTAGACGTGTTGTGGTTGGTCCTATTTCTTGATATTTTTTTAAATTTTCGATTTTAACATCTAACACGCTACGAATAAGTGAATTACTGATGGTGGCTTCGGCAATGACGCTGTGACCTCTTCCCATAATCATGTTTCTCGCAGAAGCTTTTTTATCACTATTAAAACCAGATTCTAGAAAAAATTCAGCCCCGGTTTTTTCTTTAATAAAATCACATGAATTTTTGGCAGCTAATGTTACCATATTTTGACCAGCTGCATTTCCTGTATCTAAAATAAAATCTAAAACTACAAAATTTTGAATAGGGTATTGATCTACTCTTAGTAGTTTTCCATGACTAGTGGTTGATTCAGCAGCTTTTTTTATTTTTTCAAAATTTTCATCGATCCATTCCATAAATGTTGCTGATTTTTTTAAATCTTCAAAAATAAAAACTGGAGCTCTAGATAGCTCTTGCTTAATATGACTGACATTTATTCCCCCAGATCGATGGGTAGCAATCATTCCTCGAGTCATGGATAATGCCAATGTACCTTCAAGAGTGCATATTGGTACATAAAAGTCGTCATTAGCGTATTTTCCATGAACTTTCAACGGACCCGCTATCGCCATAGGTATTTTCATGAATCCTATATGATTTTCAATAATACCTTTTAAATCCTCAGGTTGATTCTCTAAATCATTACTATAATCAAAACCGGTGGTTTCTTTTAGCCAATCTAGACGATTATCGGTATCCTTTTCTGAATAACCGTTAGGGATTAAAAACTTTTTTCTTTTTTCTTTCATGGTTTTCGAAGCGGAGAGAGAGGGATTCGAACCCCCGATATCAATTAAGATATACCGCATTTCGAGTGCGGCGCATTCAGCCAGGCTCTGCCATCTCTCCAGATATAAAACCCCGCAATTTGCGGGGTTTTAATCATTTATTTTATATATAAGCTTAAGAAAAGACTACGCATATACCTTTAATTTCATCAAGGCTTTCTCTCATTTCTGTTTTTTCAGGTCCATCAGGCATGCAATTATAAACAGCCTCGGCCTTTTCAACCACCTTGTCGCAGTTAGCTTTAGTCTGATTTGCTTCAAATGCATCACTAGCAGCTTCCATTTCTGCCATCAGTGTTGCGCAATTTGCAGCACTAGTAGCTTCATCTTTTTCATCTTCACAAGCAAATACAAATAATGCTAAAAAGGTTATCATCAATAGTTTTGAGTATTTCATATCCATAACTCCATTTATTATTTTTACTTAGTTCGTTGAATTTGGAAAAAATCATGAATAATTGAAAGACATTCTTTTTCCATTAATCCACCTTCAACTGCAGTGGAATTTTTTAAACGTTTATCACCGCACAATTGATACAGGGATCCACAGCAACCCATCTCCCTGTCATAACAGCCAAACACAACAAGTTTTAATCTAGCGTTGATGATTGCACCAGCGCACATAGCGCAGGGTTCTTTAGTGACATATAAAATGCAATCATTTAGTCTCCAATCCTCCATGGTATTTGCAGCGGCAGTTAGGGCAATTATTTCGGCATGCGCAGTCGGATCATTAAGCTGTTCGCGTTGATTATAACCTTTACCAATAATCTTACCATCGTGTATAACTATAGCGCCAACTGGAATTTCATCTAATTCGTAAGCTTTTTGAGCCTGCATAAGCGCCTGCTTCATCCATAAACGATGATGTTTACTCACGGATTTATTTTTGCTGGAGTACTTTTTGGAGGCTATCAAGCTGTTGGGCAACTTTTTGCTTTCCTAAAAGGGTTGAATAGTCATTAATCAAAAGACTAGGTGAACCCAAAGAGTCCAATACAACTTTGAGGTGTTTATGCGTAGAATCAAATTTAGCAAGCGCAAAATAAGACGCGGCCATAGTAAGGCGAAGGTCAAGATAATTTAGCGTAGAATCATGGCTAAACACCCAATTATCCCATCTAGATGGATTAAGGCCAATTAATGTAGAATCAATCAAAGCATTCCCAAATTTAACGGCTTCGCTATTATTCCCTTTAGCGTGATAAGCAAATGTTAAACCTGCTAAAATCTCTAGGTGTACATCTGTAGTATTCCAAATATCTTTCGGGTATGTAAGCCCTCTATGAAATGTTCTAATCGAACCGATATTTTCAGTATCTAAACTATCTAATTCTAAAAGCTTAGCATACGACCATCCCAATCCATTATAGCCATCTTTCCATTTCTTGTCAGTCGCGATAGAGTTTGAAAACCATTCTTTGCTTTGCAGGTAATCTTTCATTTCAAACATTTCCCAGCCATAGGTCGCTTTATGTTCTGCCGTAGCTTCAAAATCTTTCCTACAGCCATCAATAATTAATAAGCTGATAGCAATGATAAATGAGATTAATGGTTTTTTCATATTATAATTCATCGCATCAACATAATTTTTTTAGTTTCAGTTCTTCCGCTATCAGTCATCAAATTAATAAAATAAATACCAGATGAAACCGGAACATCGTTTTGGTCTTTACCGTTCCATTTGACACGATATCGACCTATGCTTTGTTGTTCATTGATCAAGGTTTTGATATTGCGACCAAGAATATCATATACCGTGATATTCACGCGCTGATTTGGCCCATCAATAAATCCTAGGTCGTATTCAATTGTTGTGGATGGATTAAATGGATTTGGATAATTTTGGTGCAAGGATGTCTGTCCAGGCACAACCAGTGTTTTTGGACCCATCTTAAAATAGCCCATTTTGTCTGTATAAGCCATAATTTGACCATTTTCATTGTGCGATGGCAGCTCAACCCATCCCATACCAATGGAGCGCTGATAGATAGCTAATTCATTTTCTTCTGATAATAACGAAACCTGTACAGATTTCTTAAACCGTGAAGATTCATTTCCAAGCAGATACGATGCTTTATCATTAAAGTAAGGTTCAAACAAGGTTGAATCTAAAATCATCAGGGTTTGATCATAATCAACAGAGCCATTTCTACCTAGCACACCAAAGCGTCCATCTGCGCTAGTTCCTGACCAATTACCATAGGTTTTTGCTAAAGTAAATGTAATAATCTTAGTAGGTAGTGTTGTATCGCCAACGGCACCTTTAGCGTATATATCAAATTCACGCTGAAGAACTGATCCTCTGATATAGTGATTACCTACGTAAATATGTTCGGCCGCTGTATCCAAGCGTATTATTTCAGATTGAACTTTCAAACTGATGTCCTTTGTAGAAGCTAACGAATCTATAAGAAAAATCTCATAGTAGTCAGAAAACGCATTGTTTTGGACAACGTACATGCGGATCTCAGGACGTGGTACGCGTTGGATTTTTACAGAAAATGTATCTTTAGCTACACTTCCTGAATCATCAGCGGCCGTAATTTCAAATTGTATTCGATTACTTGATGTATCTTGAGGGTTCCACAAACCTTCTCTAAGAATACCTACTTGCGATGGCTCATCGGCTGGTTGATAGTCATACCATAAAGCTTGTGGTTTAAAATTGACAGGTTCATTTTTTCCCCGTGAAATATAAAATACCGTATCACCAATAATGCTATCTTTTGGTGTTTTAATACTGACCTTATCCGTATAGGTTAAAGGTAAAATAGAAACAGTGAGAAGTGTATCATCTGTATCGGTTAGATAATTGGCAAAATCTAATGAAATTGAGTCACTTTCTGTAACGACTGTATCTCTCAGGCCAGTCCATACCGGTGGATCATTTTTTGGATTAATGAAAAATGGAATTGTATCTTTACCGGTAAGCCCTCCAGGATCAATGACGGTAAATTCTACGCGCATACTATCGATCGTGTAATAGTTCGTATCTAAAGAAGTGGTATCAGTAGGCATGATCCAAGCATAAGTAGTATCGGTAAATACATCACCTATTTTACTGGTAGAGTCTACCTTTACAGGATCCTTTAAATCGGTTACGCCAGCCGGGTAAACAAGAAACGAATTGTCTTTCTGCATGATGGTAGAGGTTGGATATTCATCAATTAAATTATTCAAAAATTGCTTTTTAAAATCAATACTTACCGGGGATAGAAAGCCAAGCTTGGCTGTTGGATATCCTGGATTATTTTGAGATGAACCTATTATCTTAAATGTATACTTTAAGTCTGTAGTATCATTATCTTCATCATAAACATAGCGCGTCAATGGAATACTATCGCTTCGTGCACCTTCCTTATAGCCCCACGATCCAAATTTTGTAAATGATGATAAATTAATAATGGGTTCATCGTTAACTGGTAATACTTTTACGTTTACATCGAAAGTGTCATCCTTTGTCCATGCGTCAGTCACAACCAATCTAAATAAATAGAGTGTATCCTTCCCTGTTGAATCTAATGGAGATGGGGTGAATGTTAACTCTCCGCTAGTGGAAACCTTTGCTTTGAACGTACTGCTATTATCATCGTTTAGATTTGTTACAACTGCTGAATCTTTCTTGATTGTGTCTACAGCCATCGTAATCAATTCATAGGTAAACGCATCCCCTCTTAATGTTTTAGCATCATCATCCTTGGTCTCTATTAACCATTTCCACTCAATATCCTCTTTGATTGTTGTGTCATTAATTGCGGTAATTACTGGTTCTACATTTTGACGTACAACAATAGAGGAGCGTACTGTATCAGATCTATTTCCTGCGGAGTCAACAGCTGAAATAGTAGTATAATATCTTCTTTCATGTATTAATGAGTCAATCGCGGTAAATAGTGTATCTTGAGTAAGGTTTGTAAAAGTTCTTCGCTCAGCCCAGTCGTTAACGCCTGGATCTTTTTTAGTGCTCTGCCAAATAGAATAACGATAATAAGATAAACCTGAAGGTCTTTCATTAACCAGTACTGAATCTGGCCAGCCTAACCAAGCGAAACGAAGCGAGTCATTAGTCCAAATTGTATCTCGGTTAACATTTAATAAGTTTACCGCAGCATTGTATGTGAATAATGTATCATTAATAAATGGTCTCTCTGCCGGTGGAATGGTGTCCAGAACAAATACGGATTCACTAGGATCGCCGCTCGTAGAATTACCCGCACGATCAAAGACGGTTGCTCTAAATCGAATCGTATCGCCTTGGAATAGTGTTCCGTCTAATGAGGATAATATATTCTGCCTAGACCTTACAATAGGAACGCTATTACCTCTTTGCACTATACTATCTTCTACGCTTCCTTCTTGATTGTTAACAACGCGCCAGGTATTATCACCAAGCTTGGCTCTTACATTAGATTCAATGCGTAATTTTCCACCTCTTAGCAGTGTAGAGTCGCCAGCATTTAATGGTACTAAAAACTTTAAAGAATCGGTATAATCATTGAACCATCCTGTTACGCTGGTATCACCAAAAGCAGTAATCAAACCAATATGAGAAGAATCAGGTGGAGTATTATCCAAAAATAATGT
>Ga0208261_1000893_pt1 | contig 11155 bp, 9 predicted proteins | sample Knorr_S7_td_DCM__FD_185595 | JGI IMG/M metagenome (GOLD analysis project Ga0208261, IMG submission 185595) | Marine microbial communities from Southern Atlantic Ocean transect - Knorr_S7_td_DCM_ad_131m_LV_B (SPAdes) (version 3) | ecosystem: Environmental > Aquatic > Marine > Oceanic | place...
ACAGCAGAACACTCTACTAAACTTGCTATACCCATTAAAAATAATCCAGTCATAGAAAAGAAAATTGCAAAAGGTATTAATCCAGCTTGTAATAATTTAAATTTTTCAGCTCTTGTAATTTGCCTTTCTTCTTTTGGAAGTGCTGGACCTAATTCAGGTTGAAGTTTACACCTTATATAAATGTATAAGATAAATAATGTTGCCATCATTATTCCTGGAAGAATACCAGCTAACCATAATTTACTAACCGGTTGTCTCGCAATCATCCCATAAAGTACTAGTACAACACTTGGTGGAACTAAGATTCCGAGAGAGCTTCCAGCTTGCACTACACCAGTAATCATTCTTTTATCGTAACCACGTTTTAACATTGCTGGGAGGGCAATTGTTGCACCGATAGCCATACCTGCTACACTTAAACCATTCATCGCAGAGATTGCCACCATCATTCCCATTGTACCAATTGCTAAACCACCTTTTATACCTCCAAAATAAACATGAAACATTTTGTAAAGATCATCTGCTATACCTGATTCTGAAATCATATAGCCCATATAAATAAATAAAGGTAAAGTTAGCATTGGATACCACTTAAATAATTTCCAAGCAGCAGTATATGGCATCTCAACTGCTCCATCTCCCCATAACAATAACGCAGCCATTGCTGCAACAAATCCAATTGCACCAAAAACTCTTTGTCCTGTCAATAACATTAATAACATTGTTGCAAACATTGTTATTGCAATTGTTTCGTAACTAACAAGATCAGCTATCATTATATTTCTCTATCAAATACTTTTGCAACATCTTTAAAAAATATTGCAATTGATTGAAGTAACATTAATAGGATACCAAAAGTCATTATAGACTTGATTGGCCAAACATATGGCGCCCATGCTGTAAACAACCTTTGATTAGTTTCAATTGTATAAGTTAAGCTTGAAATTGAACCAATTAAAAGAACCACAAGATAAAAAACTAAAAATACACTTGTAAGTGAGTCTAATATAGCTTTAGTTTTATCTTTAAGCTTACTATAAATTAGATCCATTCTTACATGATCATCAGTAAGCATCGAGTACCCTCCTCCTAACAAATAATAACCTGTCATAACAAATTGAGCCATCTCAATTATCCAAATGAGAGGTATATTAATAATATTCCTAGTTACAAAAGATAAAATCAGAATAAACATCATTACAAAAACTAAGTACATTGTCGCACGTCCAGTTTTTAAACTAATAAAGTCAATTGTTTTTACGTAATATTTTATTATACTTGGCATTTCTTAAATATGTTACTATAGATAATTATAGAATAAAGAAAAAAATTCAAAGAGAGAATCATGCAACTGTATAAAAATTTTATTGACGGCAAATGGATAGAGAGCGAAAAAAAAGAAACGATCAAAGTTGATGATCCAGCAACTGGAAAAATTATTGGAGAAATAGCTTCTGCAAAAAAGACTGAGGTTGATTTAGCAGTTCAAGCTGCAAAGAAATCTTTTCAAAGTAGAGTTCTTGTTGATATGCCGCTTATGGTTAGAGCTAAGCTCATGAGAAGAATAGCAGATGAAACCAGAAAAGTTGCCAAAGAAGGTGGTGAACTTTTATGTTATGAAAATGGTAAGACTTTAGGCGCAGCTGTAAAAGAATTTAATGATGTTGCAGACATGTTTGACTATTATGCAGGTTTAACTGATAAACTTGAAGGTAAAACTATACCCGTATCGAAAAATGTTTTTGATTATACTGTGTTAGAACCATTTGGAGTTTCTGCACATGTTGTGCCATGGAATTATCCTTTGGCAATGATCGGTCGTTCTTTATCATGTTCATTTGCAACTGGTAATTCTACAATAATTAAAACTGCAGAATTAACTCCTCTATCTGCAACAATTTTTGCAAAAGCTCTAATTAATGCTGAAGTTCCAAATGGATTGATAAATATAATTTGTGGATATGGAAATGAAACTGGTTCTTATCTTGTTTCACATGAAGATGTGAATCATGTTGTTTTTACCGGTTCAGTTGCAACAGGGAAAAAAATTCTTCACGCTTGTGCTGATAAAGCAATTCCAGCTGTTGTTGAACTTGGTGGAAAATCTGCAGGTATAGTCTATCCAGATGCTGATCTAAATGATGTTCTAGATAGTGCAAGAAGTGGAATCTTTGGAGTTGCAGGACAAATTTGTACAGCAATGTCACGTCTTGTAGTACATAAATCGATAAAAGATGAACTAGTAGATAAATTAGTTGATTTAAGTAAATCGCTAAAGATTGGTCCGGGAATTGATAAAGATACTGATTTAACTCCAGTTATATCTGAAAATCAATTACAAAAAGTTGAAGGTTACGCAAGGTCAGGAATTCAAGAGGGGGCAGAAGCTGCACATGGAGGAAAAAGAGTCGATAGAGAAGGTTACTTTATGGAGCCAACTGTTTTGAATAATGTAAAACAAGATATGACAGTAGCAAGAGAAGAAATATTTGGTCCAGTGCTTTCAGTTTTAGAATATAATGATGAAGAGGAGGCAATAAAAATTGCCAACGATACAGATTATGGACTAGGTTCTGGTGTTTTTACTAAAGATCTAAAAAAAGCTTCGTGGACAGCAAGTAAATTAGAGGCTGGACAAGTCTATGTTAATAAATGGTTTACTGGTAATCATGCAACTCCATTTGGAGGCTATAAACAATCAGGCTATAGCAGAGAAAAAGGTGTTGATGGATTAAAATCTTATCTGCAAGTTAAAAACGTAGGTATTAGTTTAAGCTAATATTAATTATCCCATAGTAAAAGGATCACGCATTGGTTTTTGAGATGCATTAAACCAAGTAGTTTTTACTCTTGTATATTCTTTTATTGACTCTTGACCAGCTTCTTTACCGTATCCACTATCTTTCATACCTCCAAATGGTGCCATAGGAGAAATTAATCTATAAGTATTTACAAATACTATACCTGCTCTGATTGCTTTAGAAACTCTCATTCCTCTTCCTAAATCTTTTGTGTAAACACCAGATGATAAACCATATTTATTATCATTCATTAGAGATATTAATTCTTCTTCTTTTTCAAATTTCATTACTGATAATATTGGTCCAAACAATTCATTTTCTGCTGAAGGTAAATTATGATTATCACATTCAATAATTGTTGCTGGAAAGTAATAACCTTTATTAGAAAAATTGGATCTTTTACCTCCACATCTAATTTTTCCACCTTGGGACTCTGTTTCATTTATATTTTTCTCAATTAATTCAAGCTGCTTAAGACTGTTAAGAGGTCCCATCTGAGTCTCTTCAGACATTGGAGGGCCTAATTTTATATTTTTAGCTTTTTCAACAAGCTTATTAAGAAATTCTTCATATATACTTGATTGAATATATAATCGTGAGCCAGCAATACAACTTTGACCACTTGCGCCAAATATACCTGCAGTTATGCCATTAAGTGCATTTTCTTGATCAGCATCATCAAAAACTGCTACAGGGCTTTTACCTCCAAGTTCTAAACTAACTTGTGATAAATTATGTGAAGAATTTTTAATAATATGTCTTGCTGTTTCTGGTCCGCCTGTAAAAGCAATTCTTTCAACCAAATTATGTTGTGTTAATGCTTTTCCACAAGGATCACCTAAACCAGTTATAATATTTACAACTCCTTTAGGTATTTCTGTTTTTTCAATTATTTTAGCAAACTCCAAAAGTGTTACTGGAGCTAATTCAGATGCTTTAACAACAACAGTATTTCCCATAGCAAGTGCAGGCGCAAGTTTTACTGCAGTAAGCAGCATTTGTGAGTTCCAAGGAATGATTGCAGCTACTACTCCTATAGGCACCCTAGTTGTAGTAACTTGCATGTCTTCTTTATCAATAGGAATAACCGTTCCTTCTACTTTGTCTGCTAATCCTGCAAAGTAATCATAGTACTCAGCAATATAATTTGCTTGAGTCTTTGTTTCACGGAATAGTTTACCAGTATCAATTGTTTCTATTTTACCAAGATGTTCTGCATTATGTCTTAATTCATTAGCTATACGTCTTAAATATTTAGCTCTTTCTCTAGGATGTAAATTTGACCATGAGCTATCAAAAGCTTTTTGCGCACTACTTACAGCTAAATCAACGTCTTGTTCATTAGCTTCAGGTACGCTAGCCCAAACTTCATTAGTCTCAGGATTAAGTGTTTCTATTTTTTTTCCAGAAGATGAGTCAACCCATTCACCATTAATATACATTTTATATTCTTGTTGCATTTTTAAGACCTTAAAAAATTTTTTATCATCATATTTACATTTGAAGAATACTCAATACTACATAAGTGTTTAGCATTGTGAATTTTATAAAATTGTGAATTAATTAATTCATTTGATAAATTTTGTGACATTTTTACAGTTGATCCTCGATCTTTAGTTCCAGTTATAATAAGTGCAGATGACTTAATCTTTTGAATTTCTTTTTGCTCATCTTTAAAATAAGAAAACAACTTATATGATTTTAAAAAATTTATGTGATCAATATTTTTTTTATTTAATGTTGTTAAAATATATTTTTTAATATTTGGGTTAAGTTTTATAAATTTAGGATTTAACCATCTTTTTAATGCTAAATCAAATATTGGAATATTATTCTTTGCTTTTTTATATCTTTCTCTAACATTAATTTTTTCTAATTTAGTTCTTTTATAAACAGTAGATATTAATACTAATTTACCAACTTTTTTTTGAAATTTTTTAGTAAAGTTTAGAGCAATAAGAGAGCCAAAAGAAAAACCAACTAAATGAATTTTATTTATTTTTAAATTTTTCATAAGAGTATTTAATTGATTTGAAAAATCTTCAAAATTTACTTTTTTTTTATTTAATGGAGTTCTTCCATGGCCAAGCAAATCATAGGTTAAAATAGAATTATTTTTAAAATATCTTACTTGAGGAAACCACATATCCTGATCTAAACCTACTCCATGAATAAAAACTATTGGAGTATTTTTTCTTTTATAAAATTTGTAATAATTTTGATTTTTATCAAAATTTTTTAACATCTACTTGGGCTCTATACCCATTTCTTTCATATCTTGATATCTATCACCTGTTCTTGCATGAGCTCGACCAGTTGTAGCTCCACCAATTGCAATTACTATTTCATTGTCAAATGGAGCATCATGAATGGTAAATTCATGAGTTAAATAATACGGTCTCAAACCTGCATCAGTTTTATGCATCATAGGAATTGAAATTTTTGATCCAGCTGGTCCTCTTGTATTAGTAAAACTTAAATATGATGTTCCTCCAACTGCTTCTCTAAAAATATTTCCAAAACGAAGTGTGTGAATGAATGCAGAAGCATGTTCAATTTCTCCATTTAAACCAACAATTCCAGCTTTACCGTAAGCTAAAATATTCTCCGCTGAACCAATTTCTTGTATTAGTTCAGGAACTAGAATATTGCCTAGCTTTGGCGCTAAATCTAAAATAATAGGCTTTAAATTCTCAACAAATCCTTGATCTTTCCATGGATTTTCAAAAACAGCCGCAACAGAAACTAAAAGAACTGGTTCTTTTGCTTTTTTACCTCCTTCAATAAAAGTTTTATCAACAAATTTATTAAATTTACGAAGTTTGATTTCCATTCTTAGCTAGCAATTTGAATATTTGAATTATCAAGTTTTATTTTTGGCATTACCTCATCTGTAAATAATTTTATACTTCTCATACAAGCATCATGTTCAATGCCAGGAAAATTTGACCAAACTTGTAAATTTTGAAGATTTAATTCTGATTTCAATTCGTTAATTTTATTAACTACGTATTCAGGAGTTCCAAACAATAAATTTCTTTTATGTAAGAAATCATAATTTAATAAATCTAGTTTATGATCAGTTTGGGGAAGCTCTTCGCCTGGATCCATATGGTTACCAAGTCCTCTCCAATGACAAACCCAACGCATATAATTAACTATATGTTCGCCTGCAAGTTGTTCAGCTTCCTCCATTGTATCGGCAATAAACATATCTCTTACAAGACATATTCCTTCACCTAGAGGTACTTCTCGATTTTCTGCTTTAGATTTTGCTTCTTTATAAAGAAGAAATCTTTTTTTTAGTGCTTTTACAGTTGGTATCCACATAATGGTATTTATTCCATTAGATGCGGCCCACTCAATTGATGATGGACTATCCACAACCTGCCAAATAGCCGGATGAGGTTTTTGAAAAGGTTTAGGTACAATACTAATTTTTTTAATTTCTTTTGAATTCATATCCAAGAATTCTTCACTTGGAGGACTCATATCGTGTTCCCATTTAAAGTTTGGAGCAGGATAAGTATAGAATTCTCCTTGGTGATTAAAAAACTTTTCTGTCCATGCTTTTTTCATAATAGTTAAAGTTTCTTCAAATAAGCGAAAATTTTTTGCCTGATCTTTAAGATCAGCTTCTTTATTCATATTTATAGCTTCTCTTCCGTATACACCTCTACCTATGCCAACTTCAACTCTACCTCCAGATAATTGATCTAAAAAAGCAATATCTTCCGCTAGGCGAATAGGGTTATGAAAAGTTATAACATTGCAAGCTTGACCAATTTTTATATTCTTAGTCCTTGCAGCTATATCGGTTCCCATCATTAAAGGATTAGTACAAGACTCCATGCCTTCATGATTAAAATGATGTTCAGTAAACCAAATTGAGTCCCAATTATTTTCATCACAAAAAACTGATATATCTCTAGCTTCATCTAGAAGCTGTTTGTATGGTTTATGTTTCCAGTTTGTCGTATTACAAAAATATCCAAATTTCATATTAATAAAATTTATATTAAGTTACGACCGATCCCACTTTCGTAATTTCTTTACGCTGAGTTATGTATCGTTAATCTTTATTTACCATTATTATTGTACTACTTGCAATAAATTAAGCTAGAATCTAGATGGAGAATAGGCACTTATATCAATATTTGGTATTTGATCTCGAGATAAGCTATCAATTATTTTACCTGTAACCGCCCCTAATGTCCAACCAACATGCTGATGACCAAAAGCATAAATGATATTATTATTTTTTTGAGAGTTTCCAATTATGGGTAACGAATCAGGTAATGTAGGCCTTCTACCCATCCATGTTGATTGCACTTTTCCTAATTGAGGTAAAACTTTTCGCGATTGTCTCTCAATCATATTCAAACGTTTTATATTTGGTGGTTTATTTAATCCAGCTATTTCAACAGTGCCAGCTGCTCTTACTCCATTATGAATTTGAATAAGATAAAATCCAGATTCAGACCACGCAACTGGACGATTAATTAATTTTTGATTTGTTTCAAATAAAATATGATAACCTCTTTCAGTATCAAGAGGAAATTTATCTCCTAGCATATTTGCAATTTGGTTTGACCATGCGCCAGCACAAATTATAATTTTATCAAATTTAATTTTTTTATCTTCCATTAATAATTCAATATTTTTTTCATTCTGTATAAGGTTTTTTACATGTTGATTAATATAAATACCTCCTAACTCTATAAACTTGTCAAAAATTTTATTACTAATAGCTAGAGGATTTGTAGTATGTCTTGATCCAGTAAAAACTTGACCTGAATAATAAACATCTGCAATATTTGGTTCTAATTCTTTAACTTCATCTTTATTTAAATTTCTAACCTTAACATTGTTATTTTTTCTAATAATATTAGCGTATTCATAATTCTCAAATGACTTTTTTGTATCAAATAAATATAGATTTTCTTCATGACTAATAAATTCTTTAACATTAACATCTTTAAAGATTTCATCGTATGATAACTGAGAATGTTTTAATAGATTTGTAAGAGAAGTTGCAATTTCATCAACTTTTTCTTTTCGACAGTTTTTTAAAAAATTTATAGCCCAAGGTAAATTTTTTATTATATAAAAAAAATCAACTGCAAGTGGACCATCTTTTCTTAAAAGCATTGAAGGAATATCCCATAAAAGTCCTGGGTAATTAACAGGAACATTTGCATAATCTGCAAAACTACAGGCATGACCAAAACTAGTCATTGTCCCTGGTTTTTCCTTATCAATAAGAGTTACTTGAAAACCTGATTTTTTTAGAAAATAAGCACTACAAATCCCTACTATGCCTGCTCCTACAACAGCTATATTTTTCACTATTTTATCTAGCTTTAATACCTCGAAGTCTCTCAGCCCTTCTTCTTAATAATTCTACTGTAGTTAGGAGAACTATTGAAAGTATAACTAAACAGGTTGCCATACATAAAATTACTGGACTAATTTCTTGGCGTATACCAGCCCACATTTGTTTTGGTATTGTAAGTTGATCAATACTTGCCATAAACATGACAATTACAACTTCATCAAAAGATGTAATAAATGCAAATAAGGCTCCAGAAATTATTCCTGGCAAAATTAAAGGCATAATGACCTTAAAAAATGTTCTCATTGGTTTAGCACCTAAACTTTGAGCAGCTTTAACCATATTCATATCAAAACCTACTAATGTTGCTGTAACTGTTATTACAACGAAAGGAGTTGCTAATGCAACATGAGCTAAAATAACTCCAGTGAATGTATAAACTAGATTGATTCTTGCATAGAAAAAAAACATTCCTGCAGCAGTTATTATTAATGGAACAATCATTGGTGAAATTAGTATTGACATTATAAGTGCTTTGTAAGGCATGTGCGGTCTACTTAATCCCAAGGCTGCCATTGTACCAAGAACAGTTGCAATAAAAGTTGCTATTATTCCAATATAAAAACTATTTACTGTTCCCTTCATCCATTTTGTTGAACATGGTACTGTTGAAGAAACAACTTCAGCGCTACAATCTCCAATCATATTTCTATACCATCTTAATGACCATGCTTCAGGTTCAGGTGGCCATGCTAACATACCCTCTGTAAATACCATGAATGGTGAAACGCTAAATGATATTGGAACAATTGCAATAAGTGGCGCAATTAAAAAAAAGAAGACAACTGCACAAAAAAATAAATAAGCATAATAATAAGTTCTTTGTATTGGTGTTGCATAAGTTGGTAGTGCCATATTTATCCTAGTTTAATATTATCTATGCCAACAATTTTATTATAAAGCCAATAAAATATTAACATAAAACCTAGAAGAATTGCTCCTAGTGCTGCTGTTAATCCCCAGTTAAGAGTTGTTTTAAGATGGTATGCAATCCAACTACCAATTAACTTACCATCTTTTCCTCCAACTAACTCAGGAGTAATAAAATATCCAATTGCTAAAACAAATACTAATAATCCGCCTGCACTCATACCAGGTATAGTTTGAGGAAGATAAACTCTCCAAAAAGCCATGGCAGGTTTTGCACCTAAATTTTGAGCTGCTCTCATGTGACTTTTAGGAATAACTCTCATCACACTGTAAAGAGGAAGTATCATAAAAGGTAATAATATTTGAGTCATTGCTATGAGGGTTCCTGTCTCATTATAAACCATTGCAATTCTTCCATCATCACTCAAAATTCCTAACCAAACTAAGACACCATTTATAACTCCTTTTTGTTGTAACATAACTATCCAAGCAGTTGTTCTTACAAGTAAAGATGTCCAAAATGGAAGTAAAACGAAAATCATAAGAAGGTTACTATATCTTAAAGGTAAATTTGCTAGTAAGTGAGCAACTGGAAAACCTAAAATTAAACAAAAAACTGTTACGTAAATACTAACCTTTAGTGTTTTTAACCAAGTTTGAACGTAAACTCTTCTATCTTCATCTTGCTGCACAACATTTAATTCTTGATCAAATGTTCTGTCTATAGCATTCCAATAATAGATTGACGTTTGATTATTAACCATTTGACCCATTGCATACCAATAGGTTGGATCAGCCCATTTCTCATTAGTTTCTATAAGAAATTCTTTATAAGAATCAGGGAACTCTTCCTTTTTTACTACTTTTTTAATTTCTCTTGAGGTTTTTTTAATAAGACTTTTCCAACCAGATTTGGAATAATTCATTCTAGTTAATGCTCTGCCTACTTGAATTTTATCACCGTAAGCAAGCTCTTGAAATAATGCTTTGTAAACTTCTTCAGGAGGAAGTTCGTCTTTTTCTTTATCCCACTTTTTATACTCTTCAAAAGTATTTGGGAAAACTGTATTTATTTGACTATCGTCAACACTTCTAAGAAGCATATCACCGATCGGCATTACAAATGTAACAATTATAAAAAGTAATAGAGGAAAAACTAATAAAAAAGCTCTGATTTTATTTCTTCTCTCAGCCTTTTTAAGACTTTGTTTTAATGGAACTCCATCTGTTGTTAATAATTCTGCAGTAGAAATAAAAACCTCCCAAATTAAAAAAGGCGAGATAAATCTCGCCTTTAAATTAAATGATTGTCGTTAGTATATCAAGCTTAGTTACCCATCCAAGCTGCATAACGTTCATTAATTTCTGCACCGTTATCTGACCACCACTGTGGATCACTAACGATTGAAACTTTTAAACGCTCAGGCGTGTTAGGCATATGAGGCATAATATCTACGCCACCTGGTCCCCAAGGCTCACCTTCTACAATGATTGGAATACCAGAAGCTCTCATAGGTCCATAAGTAATATACTTTGCTTGTAAAGCTTGTGACGTAGGAGAAGAAGCATGCATCATGAAATCAAGAGCTGCATCTCTGTTTGGCGCACCAGTTGTTAAGCATAAATATTCTTGGTCAAGAACTTGTCCTTCCCAAATATATTCAAAGTTTTCACCTTCAGCAAGGTTTGCTGCACCAACACGTCCGTTATAAGCAATAGCCATTACAACTTCACCACTTTTTACTAATTCAAGAGGCTTTGAACCTGAAGACCAGAATACAACATGATCTTTAATTGTATCAAGTTTTTCAAAAGCTCTATCAAGTGCACCAGTTTGTTTTTCTAAAACTGTTGGTACTGCATTTGGCTCAACACCATCTGCTACCATAGCTTTTTCAACTATACCTGTTGCCCAAGTATGAATACCTCTTTTACCTGGAAATTTTTCCACGTCAAAAAAGTCAGCCATGCTATCTGGTTTTTCACCAGGGAAAGCATCTGGATCGTAGAACACTACGTAAGTCCAGAAAATTTGTGGAACACAACAATCCCAACCTGAGTGATACTCAAGTCCATTGTTTTCCATATC
>Ga0208261_1000894_pt1 | contig 11142 bp, 5 predicted proteins | sample Knorr_S7_td_DCM__FD_185595 | JGI IMG/M metagenome (GOLD analysis project Ga0208261, IMG submission 185595) | Marine microbial communities from Southern Atlantic Ocean transect - Knorr_S7_td_DCM_ad_131m_LV_B (SPAdes) (version 3) | ecosystem: Environmental > Aquatic > Marine > Oceanic | place...
AGTGTGGTAGGGAACTGTATGAGTGAAATAAATTGGAACATCCTCAGCAATTATATTCTGAGCTTGTGAATAAAGAGAAATTCGCTTCTGTTGATTATTTTCCATCCCGGCCTTTTCCAGAATAGCGTCAACTTCGGGGTTGCAGTACTGCTGGGTGTTAGACCAAATTACACCTTTCTTGGCATTGTTACAAAGGTATGTGCGGTGCACCCCGATCACAGGATCACCCCAGTTGAAGACCACATCCACAGTCATGTCAAATTCCCATGTAGAGATACGTTTTGCCCAAGATGGGAAATCAGGCGACTGCCTAACAGTCACATCGATTCCGATTTTTTTAAGCTGTGGCTTGACATACTCCGCCATTGACCTTGCAGCTGGCCAACCAAAATCAATGTTAAGTTTGAATCGCATTCCATCACTTCCTCTGGCATAACCAGCATCATCAAGAATAGTATTGGCCTTGTCAAGATCAAGATCATAGCGTTCCACGTTTGGGTCATGAAATACGCTACCCGGGTGAAAGCCTGTGTAGGCAGGCTGAGAGGTCCCCATCATCACCGCATTAACCAGGAAATTTCTATCTACGGCATAAGCAATAGCTTGCCGAACACGCTTGTCGCTGGTTGGCTTGCTCTTGGTATTGAAGGCCAGCCAAGTGATAGGTCCAATTGCCGCATATCCCTGATCTGATGCAGTAAGATATGAAATTTGTTTGGAATGATTTATGTCCTGAGGAGTTGATTCAAAAGTTGAAAGAAGTATTTCTCCATTTTTTCGTCCAAGAGCCCGAGCCGCTGGATCCTTGATGATTCGTATTACAAGCTTATCCACGTATGGACGGTCCTTGATGAAGTAACCATCGTAACGCTCCAGAATAATGTGCTGGTCCCGTACAAACTCTACCAACTTAAAGGGACCGGAACCAACTACCTTATCGGAGTTACGCGGATGCTTCTTAGCATCTTGTCCATCACCATAAATGTGTTCAGGAATTATAGCACCTAGCTGTGAGGAAAGTGCCAACAGCAATGCCGGGTGCGGTTTGGAAAGTTTGATCACGGCAGTGTGCTTGTCCGGAGTCTCGATAGTTTTTACTGCCGCAAACATCGTTTTAAATGGGTGGTTAGCCTTAATAGTGTTTATCGAAAACTTTACGTCCCCGGATGTAATCGGCTCACCATCATGGAATGTAGCATCCTCTACAAGATTAAGAGTTACAGCAAGTCCATCAGCTGAAATCTCCCACGACTTTGCCAGATATGGTTGAGGATTCCAGTTTTCGTCAAATCGCAGCGGTGTGGCAAACAACTGTGCCCCAGGTTCCCCAGTGGCAATACCTGACTGTACTGCAGGATTTAAGTGCCTGGGTGTGGTGCCAATGCTCCATACAAGGGTGCCCCCGTGCTTAGGAGTTCCTGCAACAATACTTGATGCGGTAAAGAGTAAAATCGAAAGCAATGAAATAAATTTAAATATTTTTTCTATCATACTATCCCCTCTAGTTTGAATTATATAAATAACAGCCAGTCTTTCCATTTCAGCATGAATTTATTTTGAACTGTTGCTTAAATACTGTGGCGTTATAATAAAAATGTAAAGTAAATTCTTTCTTTTTTTTACCCTCTGTAATCCCTTGCAAACTCTGCGAAAAAACTCCCTCGAAACACCCCTTACACTTCTATTTAAACTTTAACCCCTTACACTTCTATTTAAACTTTAACCCCTTACACTTCTATTTAAACTTTAACCCCATACATCTTTACTTATTCTCTAACACATCTATCGGGAATGCAACTTCAGGAAGTGTTGTTGGTTGGAGAAATTGGGAAGCATTCACATTCCCAATGAAATTCTAAGCAGACTCTTGCAGAAATGACTTCTGAGTTTTTTTGTGGATATCTGACTGTGAAGAATTAGTGGGGGTTACTTGGAGGGTATCTGACTGTAATATTTTTTTTTAAAATTCAAAACTTATCTTGACTGCCACTGAATTAAAAATGTTTTTCTGCTAAAGGGATTCAACAGCAAAACCAGACCCCAGGTAGCTAACAGACCAGCCATACTCCAAAGCATCCATGAGAAATCATGCCAATGTATGATTAAGCCGCCAATTATCGGGCCTGCAATTTTACCTGCGTTTTTAAATGATCCAATTATTCCAGTACCTGCTCCTGTGTGACGAGAATCAATTTTTTGAGCATATAAAGCCACTATTGAAGGGAATATAAGAGCCTGGGCAAGACCGATACCAATAGCCAGTAAAAGCAAAGGCTGAGTTGATGTAGCAATTGGCATTAACCCCAATGACAACGCAGCGAGCATCATACCTGCAGCTGTTACTGGCAGATGACCTGTACGGTCACTCAAACGACCTCCAAAAGGCCGTGCTGCAAGGTGGATTAGTTCCTGAATAGTGAAAAACAGGCCTACCCATAATACAGGAATATTCTGCTGCAGTGCATAAAGAGGCAAAAATGCTTTTGCTGAATACAATCCTATGTTCACCACAAATTCAAGTAATCCAGCAAGCCATAGTTCAGTTGTCTGGAACCCTGTTTTCATGGCATTTTTAAATTGTAGCCTCCAGCTTTTATAAGCTCTAACAGGAATACTACAATCTTTAAGTAATAGGACAGGTAAGAAAGCAGATGAACTAATCAACCCGATTGCAGCAAAAACAATTTCAGGTTCAAAGACTGTAAGCAGAGCAGCAGCCAGTACAGGTCCTAGCATGTAGCCTGCAGAACGTGCCATGCCAAACCATCCCAATCGCTCGGCACAATTATTGTCAGTGCTGTTTTGTTCCTGCCTCTGCTCAATCACCCAGGCAATAGTGACTGGACCATATATTGCCGTTGCAGTTCCGTGAATAAGACGTAACATTAAAAGTTGTTGGGCAGATTCTATAAAAAAATAAAAAAAGGGCACAATGGAAAACAACAGCGTCCCAATAAAAAACCAGATCCACCTGCCCCACCTATCTGAAAGCATCCCAAACAATGGTTTGAGAAGCATTCCTGTTAAAGTAGAGGCAGAAACGATGAAACCTAAAAAAGTAGAGTTTGCTCCCAAGCCTGCAGCAAAAAGAGGGAGAAGAGGGGTTTTTCCCATCTGGTAGGCGGTCCGTACAATTAAATCTGCTGCTGCCAAATTCAATAACTTACACTTTGTACTTATTCCATGAGATTCCTGCATCTTATCCATGCAGCTTCTGGATTCCATTATCTTCAATGAGATGATTTAGGCTGCTCAAGTCCTTTTCAGAGACTAGATTCAGCTGTTTGAGCTTCTGATCAATCTGCTTGCTCAGATGCTCAAAAACTTCGTAAACCTGCTGAGGAGGAACCGAATCTGCAACAGAGACATTACTTACTAGGGCTTCCATACGCTCTTTAAGCATAGCCGGATGCCGCAATCGGTCTGAAGGAGTTTCATTTTTTGTCTGAGTAAGTTCGTTTTCCAGAATTTTCAATTTACCAAGCAGCTTCTCAGCATTTCTCCGGACTTCTTTTACAGACTTTTGACTAATTGAATTACCTAAGTTATCACGTGATAAAAGTTCATCAATTTGAAACATTATTCTGCGTATAGTATTAATAGCACCATTAATTTCAGATACCTTTATTATGATTTTGTTCCATAATTCAAATTGTGCAGCAAAATCTTCTGAACTGGTATCAAGGCGAGGATCCTTAAGAATTTTAAAGCTTTGTTTGTATTCTTTGCCCTCCAACTTTAGGCAAACTTGGTAGTTCCCTGGAGGAGCGACCGGGCCCCCTCCGGGGGCACCCTCTCCACGTCCAAGAGGTTTATAGCCTTTTCTTTCAAACGACTTGTCAAGTTTTATTTCTGGGCCGGGATAACGCATATTCCAAATAAATCGATTGAATCCTTGCTTGTTTGGCAGGTTAGGTTTTTTCTGTTCATCATCCGAGTCATCAGTTTCATCGTGAGACTTTAAAGTTTGCTTATTATCAGAGCTCTTGCTTTCGAATCTTTCAATCTCATTACCCGCTTCATCAAAGATTAGTAGCTCAAAAGGATTTTTCTTTTCTGATTCCAGATAATAATTTACAATTGCTCCTTGCGGAGGATTTTCTCCTATATCCAAATTCCGGGAATATTTTTCTCCTTCTGGGGTTTTTGCTTCATAAAAGGTGCCGGGGAAGCCAAATGCCGCACTGTAGTTTTTTCCTTCACCAAGAAAAAAGTTTACACTCCAGTTCAATGTGTAACGGTAAGTGTCCTTTGGAGGAAATAATTTCACTGTTTCAATCTTTTCTTTTCTTTTTTTGGTAGATATTGAAGATAACTGCCTTAGTGGAGTAATATCATCAAGTATCCAGAATGACCTTCCATGGGTACCAACTACCAGATCATCCTGTTTTATTTTCATATCATAGACCGGTACTACCGGGAAATTACCTTGGATTTTCTGCCAGTTTTTACCATCATTATTGCTGATGAAAATTCCCGTCTCTGAACCGACAAAGAGTAGTCCTGGAGTTTTAGGATCCTCCCTAATGACACGACTTATCTCAGTCAGAGGATAATCCCCGTTGATACATTCCCAGTTTTGACCTCCATTGGTGGATTTATACAAATACGGACGGTAGTCATTCAGTTTGTATCGAGTAGCCGAAAGGTATAGGGTTTCTGGATTATGTAGAGAAATTTCAATGCAGTATATGTAAGCCCATTCAGGAATTTCTTGCGGTGTGACATTTTGCCAGTTTTTTCCCCCGTCTCTAGAAGTATGAACCAGTCCATCATCACTTCCTGCCCAGAACACTCCAGATTGATAGGGTGATTCCACAAAAGTTGATATAGTCGCATAATGTTCAGCGCCGCTGCTGTCGACAGTCAGGCCTCCAGATAATCCAAGCTTTTCCTCATCAGCACGAGTAAGATCTGGACTGATTTTTTCCCAGCTTTTTCCTTCATTGTTTGTTCGGAAAACGTGATTCCCGCAGGCGTAAACAATTCCCAGATCATGTGGAGAAAAGCTAATTGGGTAGGTCCATGAAAATCGGTATTTTATATCCCTTGGGGCCCAACCATATACTTCCTCAGGCCAAATGTTGATGAGCCTAAGCTGACGGGTGCGATGATTATAGTGCTGCAGCGCACCTTCACCACCAGGAGAACTTCCTACAGCACCTATATAGACAATATCGGGGTCATCAGGCTTTACTGCAATAAATCCGCTCTCTCCAGTTCCCGGAAGTGTGCATTCATTAAAAGTTATGGCTCCATACTCAGATGCGCTGGGAACACTTATGCTGGTATTGTCCTGCTGTGTAGCATATACCCGATAAGGGAATTGATTGTCTATGTCCATGCGGTAGAACTGAGCAGTTAGCTGATTATATATGGTTGACCAGCTTTTTCCGCCATTGAAGGAAACACAAGCTCCTCCATCATTGCCCTGAACCATTCTCAGGGAATCATTAGGATCTATCCACAAGTCATGATTATCTCCATGTGGAGTAGTGATTTCGGTAAAATTCGTCCCACCATCTGTGGATTTCCACATTTGCAGATTTGTTATGTAGACTGTATCAGCGTTCTGTGGATCTGCAAAAACATGGCAATAATACCATGGGCGATGTATCAGGTCGCGGTTTCCGGAAGTCCTTATCCAGCTCTCGCCACCGTCTTCAGAACGATAGAGGCCGGCATCTTCAGCTTCGATAATTGCCCATACACGTCCACTTTGGACAGGAGATGCTGCAATGCCTATTTTACCTTTTATACCAGTTGGTAGGCCCAGATTAGCCGAAATATCTGTCCATGTATCACCACCATCAGTTGATCGGTAAATGCTGCTGCCTGAACCTCCACTGTTAAGACTCCAAAAATTTCTGTAAGCTTCCCAGAAAGAGGCATAAACGATTCTAGGATTTAATGGGTCAAAACTTAAATCAATTGCACCAGCTTTTTCGCTGCGAAAAAGAATCTGTTCCCAGTTTTCTCCTCCATCTTTTGAACGAAAAACACCTCGTTCTTTATTAGGTCCAAATGCATCGCCGAAAGCAGCCACATAAACCAAATCCGCATTTTGTGGATGAACAAGTATTTCAGCGATGTGCCGTGTCTTTCGTAGTCCTACATTTTTCCATGTCTTGCCTGCATCCGTGGATTTATAGACACCATCTCCAAAAGAAACATCAATTCGGATGGTTGACTCCCCCATTCCGGCATAAATCACATTCGGGTCAGACTGGGCTACAGTCAAAGCCCCTACCGCAGAGCTTTCCAGAAATCCATCAGAGACATTTTCCCAAAATAAACCTCCGTCTTCAGTTTTCCAGATCCCTCCTGCTGCTGCACCAAAATAAAATACCTGTGAATTTTGTGAATCTCCTGCAACTGCAACAACCCTTCCGCCTCGTGGTGGTCCAATACAGCGCCAGCGAAGAGTGTTTAAATGGGGTATTGAATTAACATCAGATTTAGACATCTTTAATTTTTTCTGTGAGAAATTTAGTGTTTTTAGATTATTTAACGTCCACGCAACCTTGGATCAAGGGCGTCGCGCAGTCCGTCACCTATATAGTTGACACTTAGTACCGTCAGGGCTATGAAAAGTCCCGGCCAGATTACACGCGAAGGGGTAATCTGAATAAAATTTGCTCCATCATAAAGCAACCTACCCCAAGTAGGAAAATCAGGAGGGAATCCAAGTCCAAGGAAAGAAAGTGCAGATTCAGTGATAATTGCGTTTGCAATGCCCAATGTGGCAGACACCATAATGGGACTAAGAATATTAGGTAGAATATGGCGAAAAATTATGTGACTTTTTCTTGTTCCAATACTGTAAGCTGCTATTACAAATTCACGTTCCTTTATTCCAAGCACATCACTCCTTACTATTCTGGCAGTATGCATCCAACTGGTAATACCAATAACAAAAACTATCAACAAGAAAATACCTGCCTCTGGGCCATAAAGTGTACGTAATGTATCTCTGAAAAGTAAGATTATTACCAGCAGAAGAGGCAAAATAGGTAAAGCCAGGAATAAATCAGTTAATCTCATAAGGGGACCATCAAGTGATTTTATAAAACCAGCAAGTATTCCGATCATTGTTCCTAAAAGTAGTGCAATCAACATAGCCAGAAAACCTACAGCTAGTGAAACTTGACCCCCAGCAAGCATTTGCGCCAGAGTATCATGGCCAATATTGTCAGTACCAAGTGGGTGGGATAGGGTAGGTCCCAAATTCCTTTTCTTAAAATTAATTTCACTTGGATCAATATTATGTATGTATGGCCCAATGAAAACAGCTATGGTGATAAAAGAGAATACAAACACACCGGTCAAAGCACCTTTGTGTTTACGGAACTGACGCCATACATCTTCCCATAGGGAACGATGCTTTGTAACATCTTCCTGACTCAATTCTTCTAAGTTTGCGATTTCAGTCATAGCGTATTCTCGGGTCAAGAATTCCATATAACACATCTGCAACCAGGTTAAAAAGTACAATCAGTATAGCAAACAAAAAAGTCAGGGTTTGCACAAGAGGAATATCAGCGCCTTCAATAGCAATAATTAAAAGCTGACCCAGACCATTCACACGAAAAATCTGTTCGGTAATAATTGCACCGCTAAAAATTGTAGGAATTCCAAGAGCAATCAAAGTAACTACTGGAATAAGGCTGTTTCTCAAAACATGAATCAAAAGAACAACATTCTCAGAGCGACCTTTTGCCCTGGCCGTCCTGACGTAATCTAGATTAAGGTTGTCAAGAATAGAAGCTCTCATGAAGCGACTCAATTGAGAAGCATTATAAAGGGCCAGTACAGAGACAGGCATAATCATTTGTTTGACTTGAGTTAAAAAGTTTTGCCAGCTGTCAACTGAAAGAGTAGTGTCGTAAATCATTGGGAACCACTTTAACTGTACGCTGAATATAATTATTGCCACCATACCTGTAAAAAAAGTAGGCACAGAAAAACCCACCATGGAAATAAATGTCCCCACCTGATCAAACCATGAATATTGTTTATAAGCGGAAACAATTCCGATGGGTATGGCAATTAGAATACCGAAAAGATATGACAACCCCACAACCCATAGTGTTTGAGGAGTACGTTGAATAATCAGGTCAACAACTGGACTACGGGTTGACCATGAAAGAATCCTTGTTCGCTCCTCAGCATCACCAATGCTGATGCCGAAAGCTTCATGAAGTATGTTCAGTGGCTCATTTACAAAAAATTGAACTAACCACATTCCAAAACGTATGTGCATAGGCTGGTCAAGACCAAGAGAGACACGAATTTTTTCACGTACTTCCGGAGGAACAGTCATAGGCAAGTTCCCCGTCGGATCGTTCGGAGCTAAGTCGAGTATGGCAAAAATGATAAAGCTGATAACCAGCAGTGTTGGAATGGCGAGCAGCAATCGCCGGATTATGTAGTTGATCACGGTTTGATCGCCTTAAAGTTTTACAAAAAAGCGGTTTGCAGACTTTCTGCCCACAAACCGCGTTGCTAAACTATGATTTTTTCAGATATTCTGAAAAAATTTAAATATAAAAAATAATATTTTTCGAACTTCCCGGATTCTATTTTTTATTAAATCCAGAAAAAATAATTTACTGAGAATAGGAACGGATATTATTTGCGACTCCAGTCAGCAATATTCCAAAGTTCTGAGTCCCATTCATTCATACGTACTCCTGAAATAGAGTTGGCGTGTGCTGAAACACCACCACGGTGAATGAGGGGAATCATTGCATAATCCTGCATCAGCATATCATTCATAGCTTTTGCTAATCGAATACGATCCTTTAATGCTGCCGTTTTTGCCATTTCTGCCGAAAGTGCATCATAGGCAGGACTGCACCAGCGAGGCATATTGTTCCCACCCCACTTATTACTTTTTTGTGCCATTTCCTTGCAAGTCCAATTAGACATGTAGGTTTCGGGATCTGTTCCACTAAAAGTGTTTGTGTACATTTCGATATCTGCATAGAATTTCTGATAAGTATCAGGACTTCCAACATCGCCACCAAAGAAAACAGAGGCACTAATATTTCGAAGCTCAGTCTCTACACCAATCTGCTTCCACATCTCTTTGATGAATGCCTGAGTCGCCTGCCGGACAGAATTAGTAGATGTTTGATACAGAATAGAAATCCTTACTCCATCTTTTTTTCGGATTCCATCAGAACCACGCTTCCAACCAGCAGCATCAAGCAGCCTGTTTGCTTCAGCGATGTTCTGAGTCTTGCATTCATCGTTTGCAGTTGAGGCATAAATTGCCGGTGCAGGTAAAACGTTGCAACTGATTTTACCAGCCTGACCATACCCAGCATCTACAAGAATCTGGCGGTCTATTGCCAATGAAAGTGCCCTGCGGACATTATAGTCTGAAAGGAAAGGATGCTCATTGCGGTTATTGTTTCCACCCATATACTCTGAACGATTTTCCCCAAGTGACGAATCAGGATTCGTAAAATTTACCATCAGCCTTTCCACAGCAGTTCCGAAAGCGGAAACAACAGTCCCCTTTCCAGCTTGCTGCATTTTAGTAAGGATTTCAGGTTCTACCTGTAGGTTCCAAGCATAATCCATTTCACCGGTTTCGAGAACTGCACGAGCTGCTGAAGTTGCATCTCCGCCACCTTTGAAAACCAATTTATTGAAAGCGGGTTTACTGGCGTCACGATAATTTGGGTTAGCCTCAAATACAATTACATCATTTGGTTTGAAGTCAACAACTCTGAATGCACCAGTTCCGATCGGATAAAAATTCTGCTTGTTACACTCCTGTGCCTTGGCACCCTGACAGCCATCGAACTGAGCCTTCTGAAGAATTGGTGAGTTGTAACCCACAAATGCCTGATAAGGAAAAGGCTTCGGCACTTTAAACTGAATCTTGACAGTATGATTCCCAATCGCTTTGACCGATTGGATATCACTGTAGTAATTGGTTTGAGTACAACCTGTGTCAGGATTAGTGCAATACTCATAAGTGAATACCACATCATTAGCCGTAAATGCAGATCCGTCTGACCACTTAATACCTTTTTTAAGGTTCCAAGTAATTGAAGTAAGGTCCTTTGAAACACCACCGTTTCCCACAGTAGGAATTTCCTCTGCGAGCCATGGAAGCATGTTTCCTTTTTCGTCATAACGTGCAAGTGGTTCCAATACTACGGAGGATGCTTCAAGCTCCTTTGTCCCCCCTGAAAGATTGGGGTTCATAGTTGATGGTGCCTGCCAGTAAAGCAAATTAAGTTGACCGTCACCGCCTCGTTTAGCCTGAACGGAAGTCGCTATGCCCACTACTATAGTGAGAGTTATCATAAAAGTTATAATATTTTTCATGGTGTCCTCTTTTTTAGAAAAAAATTATATCAGCCTAGGCATTTAGCTGACGTTAATTTATAAACATGGTTATTCAAAATGACAAAAACAGATCTCAGCTAGTAATAGTGAAACCTTTCATAATACCCAATAAAATTGATGATTAAGATCAATTAAATAGGGGTGAGGCATTATACTATTTGTAAATGTTTTGTCAACTAATCAATATTAATTTAAACCAAATGGCATGCTACCCTGTGACTTGAAGATATTTCTTTCCATTCTGGAGCAATCTTAAAACAGTTATCCTCAGCTACAGGACATCGAGTACTAAAGTGACATCCAGATGGTGGATCAGCAGGACTAGGGACATCTCCAGACAATATTGTACGCTTGCGTTTTTTTTCCAAAACCGGATCATGCAGCGGAACCGCAGAAAGCAGTGCTTTTGTATAAGGATGTGTTGGACTGCTGTATAATTCTTGACTGGGAGCAATCTCTACAATTCGACCTAGATACATCACCGCAACTCTGTCTGCGATATGACGAATCATACTCAGGTCATGAGAAATAAAAAGATAGGTAAGACCGAACTCTTCTTGTAAGTCCTCAAGCAGATTTATTACTTGAGCCTGAATTGAAACATCGAGAGCTGCTATAGGTTCATCGCAAACTATGAAATCAGGACTGAGTGCAAGTGCCCGCGCAATACCAATGCGTTGCCTCTGGCCTCCAGAAAATTCATGTGGATATCTATTTGTGACATTTGGATCAAGTCCCACAGATTTTAGTAGATATTCTACTCTTTCCTGCCTC
>Ga0208261_1000895_pt1 | contig 11141 bp, 10 predicted proteins | sample Knorr_S7_td_DCM__FD_185595 | JGI IMG/M metagenome (GOLD analysis project Ga0208261, IMG submission 185595) | Marine microbial communities from Southern Atlantic Ocean transect - Knorr_S7_td_DCM_ad_131m_LV_B (SPAdes) (version 3) | ecosystem: Environmental > Aquatic > Marine > Oceanic | place...
CACAGTTAATTGGATGGCCTATCGAGTTTGTCGACCATTTAGCTTCTCAAGGTTTTAGAGTCATCCGCTTCGACAATCGTGACAGTGGACTATCCACTAAGTCTGTTGGGGACCCACCAGCTGCTATGGACCTACTAGCAAAAGCGTTGAATGGCGAAAGTATTGAATCCCCCTATTCATTATCAACAATGGCTGATGACGCCGTCGCTCTTCTAGATTTTTTGGGCTATCAATCGGCGCATATTATGGGCGCATCAATGGGTGGAATGATCGCCCAAACCTTAGCAATCGATCATCCGACATACGTTCTGTCTCTTACTAGTATCTGTTCGACGACTGGCGCCCCCGAACTCTTTACCCCAACTGAAGAAGCGTTGGAAGCTATTGTCGGAGACACACCAGAGGGCAGGGAGGAAATACTTAAAGCCAATGTGATCGGCTCTCGTTCACTAGCCGGCCCCCTTTGGGATGAACAGTATGCGACCTTCCAAGCCGAGGCGAACTATGACCGTAGTTTTTGCCCAGACGGAGTTGGATTTCAGATAGCCGCTATCGCTATGAGCGGAGATAGGACCAGTCGACTCACAGAATTGCTACTACCTGTATTGATAATTCATGGTGCTGTTGATCCCCTACTCCCCCTCCATTGTGGACTTGCGACGGCTAAAGCGATCCCAGAATCCGAATTGGTTATATATGATGATATGGGACATGATCTACCTTCAATTTACTGGCCTGAGATTGCTCAGAAGATCAGAAAACTGGCAAACCGCTCCTAATAAAGGAACCAACTTTTAGATTTTGGGATCTTCAGACGTGCATATGGTGAAAGTGTTTCCTACGATCTAGATATGGCTTCTGAAATTGGCTACAACCCTTTTGCGTCGAAAACTCTCAAAGATCCGTTTTCGGAATACGATAAGCTTCGAGAAAAGTGTCCAGTTCACAAGTTTGATGACTTTTCTCATCCTCTTTTCACCGTTACCCGCTACGAGGACGTCGTCCAGCTTTTAACAAATATTGACATGTGGTCTAGCCACTATGGTCAAATGCCTCGCTATTCAGTGCAAGGGTGTTTATTTAGCGACCCCCCACAGCATACGTGGTACAGAAAACTTATTCAGAAAAGCTTTGCACCCCGACATGTGGCTGCGATGGAAAGTGAAATATCTTCTCTCGTTGATGAGCTGCTGGATGAAATGGAAAGTAGAAATAGGTCCGACCTTCATGACGCGTTGGCTTGCCCATTACCAGTACTAGTTATTGCAAAGATTTTAGGCGTCCCGACTGATGATATTGACCAATTTAAAGCTTGGAGTGACCAGCAACTTGCGGAAGCAAGCGCTCCAGATATGGAAGCACCAAAAGCAGCACGAAAAGCTATGGAAGAGTATCTTCTGCAACAGATTGACAATAGAAGAGAGATCCTCATCGATAATGGTTACCCCCCAGAAACTGCCGATCATAGTACGGCCGGAACTGTGCTCCCAGATGATGTGATAACTGGAATTCTTCTAGCGGAAGTAGATGGAAGAAAACTAGGTGACGGTGAACGCCTAGTTATGTTGAACCAACTTCTTGTCGGCGGTAATGAAACGACAACTTCACTCCTTACAAATATTTTCTGGAGGCTTTTGGAGAATCCAGAGCTATATAGCCAAGTTAGAGACGATCCGACTCTTGACACCGTAGCCATAGAGGAAAGCTTACGAATGGATGCCCCTGTTCTTGGTCTATACAGGACAAACACAGAGGAGACTGTTTTCGATGGAGTCAAAATTCCTGAACGCTCAAAGGTTATGGCCACATTCGGAGCGGCAAACCGCGACCCACAAATATTCAAAGACCCAAATACTTTCAGACTTGACAGAAACCCTGATGAACTTAGAAAGCACGTCGCATTCGGCCTCGGCCATCACTTCTGCCCCGGTGCTCAGCTGTCAAGACTGGAAGCTAAGATTGCTCTTCGTGCCGTGGTGGAACGATTCCCGAATCTGAGACTTGATGGGGAGCCGCAAAGAATTGAGCCTTTCCTTCTTTGGGGAAAAAAGTCACTTCCTGTTCGATGGGACTAAGGAACGATTTTTGAGATTGGCAGTTCGATAATATCAGTTGCTCCAGCCCCTCGTAAGTCTGGAATCAGTATATTTATTTGATCTTTTTCAACAACCGTTTCTACTGCGAAACCATCTCCAGTAGATAGTTCATTTACTGTTGGCGATTTCATGGATGGAAGCTGGCTTATAACTTCGTTTAGATTTTCAGAAAGGACATTCATCTTAACCATCACCTTTCCTCGAGCATCAAGAACCCCTTGCAACAAAGTCCGTATTTGCTCCATTGCTTGACGCTTGTCTGGATCTTCGAAAGATCCGTGATTAGCGATCAGCTCTGTGTGGCTTGTCAATATAGTATCGAGAATCTTTAGACCAGCTGCCTTAAGTGCTCTTCCTGTTTCTGTTATATCAACAACGGCATCAACGATCTCAGGTGCCTTTGCTTCAGTAGCCCCATAAGAGAGTTGGATGTCTGCAGTAACACCCTTAGCCAAAAAGTAATCAGATGTAAGTGAAGGGTATTCGGTACTGACCTTTACTCCTTGAGGGAGATCACTTACTGAGTTCCAAGGGCTTTCTTGTGGAACTGCGACAACGATTCGGACTGGCCGTTCAGTATTCTTGCTATATCGTAGCTGACCAAGAGATTCGACATTGCTTCCGGTTTCTTCAATCCAATCACGCCCAGTGATTCCAAGGTCAAAAAGTCCATCAGTTATATACCGACCAATTTCCTGCGGACGAAGGATTCTGACTGATTCCACCCTGGGATCATCGATAGTTCCTTTGTAGTCAACATTCGATCCCCTGCTAACGGATAGGCCAGCAGAATCGAAGAGTTCGAGTGTAGATTTTTCTAAAGAGCCTTTCGGCAAGACGAGACGAAGCATGCATCTAACCGTAGCGCCATTATGATCATGAGTTGGTCTATTTAATTAACTTTGGTTCGACCGTTACTTGAAAATCATCGCCATGCTGGGAGAGGCTAACTATCCGGCCTCTCCATAGGTCCTCCACATCTGACACCCCAGCTCCAGAAAGCATTGATACTGAATCTTCTCCCCCAAAAAACGCTGCGGCAAAGAAAATTTCATATCTGTCTACGTAGCCAGAATCGTGAAATCTACTTATAGTATTTCCTCCACCTTCAACAAGCAGCTGGAGGATTCCCTTTTCCCCCAATTCGTCTAGGATGTCTTCGATTTCTCCAACCATTTCAATACAGGGGTGGATTAAGGAGTTCTCAGGCGCTTGCCCGAGAACTATTCGAATCGGATCAAGTTCGTTCCTTGATCCGGACGCGGGCGACCAATCTCTCACAGTCAACCGAGGATTATCTAGCCGAACTGTTTCTGCCCCAACGCAAATTGCATCAGAGTATGCACGCAACTTATGAGCTTCTTCTCGAGCTTGAGGACCAGTTATCCATTTACTAGTTCCATCCGCTGAAGCGATTCTTCCATCTAAAGTCGAAGCAACTTTGACCACAACATATGGACGTCCGGTAGTTCGGTGATGGATGTATGGGAGTAGTTGTGACCGAACTTCGTCTTCTTTAATTCCCACTTCGACTTCAACACCATGAGCTCGAAGATAAGCCACACCTTGTCCGTTCACTCTCTTATCGGGATCAATGATGCCAACAACAACCCTATCTATTCCAGCTTCTACCAACGCTTCTGTGCAGGGTGGAGTATTTCCAGAGTGACAGCACGGTTCAAGGGTTGTATACAAAGTAGATCCACTAGTTTCGGTATCTGCTTTAAGGAGACAGTTTACTTCTGCATGTTCAGCGCCTACAGGCATTGTTGACCCATCGAATACCTCGCCACTAGGAGTTACCAAGACTGACCCCACCCATGGATTTGGAGAGGCAGTAAGTCGAACTGCTTCAGCATTTCCTAGAGCTCTTTCCATCATCAGCTCATCATTTCGGCCCCTGGAAGACATAGTCAGCTAGCAGGTTCTGTAGGGTGTGGATCTTTATTATCTTCAAGAAGACGGACAGCGTGATCAACAATATCGAGAACGGCCTCTAAACACTCGACGCTTCCTTTAGCCGAACCTGGAACATTAAGAATAAGACTTGAACCCAAAGTCCCTGCAACAGCTCGAGACAGTCTTCCCAGCGGATTTGTTAACCGCATAGCTTCTGCAAGACCGGGAGCTTCACGTTCGAGGACTTTGCGAGTTCCCTCCGGAGTCTGATCTCGTGGGCCAAACCCTGTCCCACCAGTGGTGACTATTAACCCATGAAAACCCTCAGCAAGCTCAATAATGGCAGAAGACACTGACTCCGAACCGTCTTTAACTACGGCCCGTTTCTTTATCATCCACCCAGACTCCTCAAGAAGTTTTTGTAGATTCCCTCCAGAAATATCTTCGCGTTCACCTACAACTACCCCATCAGACACAGTCAGTATTTTTGCTTCAAGTGCTATTGAGTTTTCCATAACCAAATTCTACTGGGTTTAGATAAATCTCCGATAAGATCTGAAACTCCTTATTCAACTATCCATTTGAACATACACATTCCATCGGTCCCATGATCTTGGGGAAGTAAGAACGCCCCACCGTCTTTCTTTCGCCAACGAGGGTCATTTATAGCTACAGGTGAGAGTCCGTCAACGGATTTAGTAAAACTTTCTACTACGTTTGAAGTCTCAGCTTTTGTTATTGTGCAAACACTATAAATTAATTCGCCGCCTGGCTTAATCAAGTTTTTAGCTGAACGCAAAAGCTTAAGTTGTAGGGTAGCTAGATTATCGATGTCAGACCGCTTTATTCTCCATCGTGCATCAGCTCGGCGATGAAGAACGCCTAAGCCTGAACAAGGAGCATCTACCAAAACTTTATCGAACATGGACTCACTAAAACAAGGCTCAACCCCATCTGTTGTGACTTGAAAAACCTGATCCGTTCTTAAACGTTTTACATTCTGTGCCATACGACGGCTTCGCGAATGGTGTAGATCTGAAGCAACGACGTACGCCCCGTTAGACGCCATTGCCGTTGCTTTCCCCCCTGGGGCAGCGCACAGGTCTAGGATCATCTCATTTGGCTGAATATCAATGTTCTCCACTACCCATTGCGAGGAAAGATCTTGGATATACCCATCATCGCGTTCAGTTACCGGAGGAGAAATATTCATATACTCAAGCATCTCTTGCCCTTCACGCACCCCTTGTTCGGACTCTACAAGTTCAATAAGCCAATCGGGATAACTAAGTCGAATACTTTCATTGGGCCACTCGATGGGAACACTTTCCGCCACTCTTCTGAGAACAGCATTTACAACACCCCTGTTTTTTCTCGAACTGGCTTCAACCGTTGTACTCACAGCCGCATGTGGTGGAATGCGAGTATAAAGCAACTGATATGCTCCAATTCTAAGTGACGCTCGTAAGGCGGTTGGCGGAGACTTCATCAGATATCGGTCAACAGCCCAATCCAAGGCACGCTGCATTCTCGTAGCGCCATAGACGATTTCTGTGATTAAGTTTTTGTCACGTTGCTCAAAATTCGATTTCTTAAACGCATTTACTAGGACAATATTTGCATAACTTTCATATTCATCAATTCGACGAATACAATCAATCGCTACTTTCCGAGCCTCAACACCATCTTGAGAGGAAGCCGAGGGTTTATCCATTACCGAGGTATCCGGTTGTCTTTTCTGTCAGGCCGTTGATCCAATCTTCAGCCGACATTTTCTTTCTGCCTTCTGGTTGCACTTCGAGCAACTCAATCGTTCCGTCAAGTGAACCGACAGAAAAACCTTTACGTTGCCCAACCTCTAAGTTAGTTAAACTTCCAATTTTTGCTGAATGCACACGCAACCTACTCTCAGAAACAGTAGTCCAAGCTCGCCCAAGCCGAACCAGTCTCAATATTTCTTCAGAGGAAAGGCCCCAGTTTATTTCAAGTTCAGAGCTAGAGATCTTATGCGCATACGAAGGTTCTCCTACCTGCGGAGAGGGACTACCGAGGCCCTCTTTAAGAGACCGGAGCAACAAAGCCGAACCCTCAGAAACACTCTTTACCCTCAACTCCTCAAGTGTCTGGTTAGGCTCGATTGGTATTTCGACAGAACGGTATATCCCGCCAGTATCTAGAGTTTCTTCGAGTTCCATAATGCAAACCCCAGTTTTTCTATCCCCAGCTAGAATCGCTCTCTCTAAAGGCGCGGCGCCACGCCATCGAGGAAGCAACGAGAAGTGGATATTTATCATTTGTACATGATCGAGTACGTGCTTTGGAATTAATTGCCCGAAAGCCACGACAATAGCTAGATCAACATCAACGGAGACAAGGTCATCAACATCAGATGAAACGTTTAAACCCAGACGTTCTGCCTCCCGTTTAACAGCGCTAGGTGAAGTTGAAGACCCCCTGCCTCTTCTTTTGTCTGGGCCAGTAACAACAAGCGGTATGTCGTAGCCCGCTTCGTTCAGCTTTATTAGCGGCTCGACAGCGATTGCTGGAGTACCAATGTACGCAACACGGTTAATATGCCGTTCAGAACCTGTCACGGAAATTTGATCCTTTGGGGCCCCTCTGGGTCATCGCTTCCGTGACTCATGATCATTTGTCGAAGAATTTTTTTTGCTTCTCTCTTCTGGTCATCATCAAGATAATCTAGGAGAAGTTTTCCATTGAGATGATCCATCTCATGCTGATATAGCCTTGATTCAAGTTCATCAGCTTCTATCGAGATCTCTTCACCTTCTAGTCCGTAACCAACGATATGTATTCTCTTAGGACGAACAATGTTCCACGATAATCCCGGGACGCTAAGACATCCTTCGTCGAACTCCCATTCACCGTCGCTTTCAACTATCTCCGGATTTATTAAAACCTTCGGACCATCACCATAGTCGTAAACAAAAAACCTTTTACTAACGCCAACTTGAGGGGCAGCTAGGCCAATCCCTGGAGCTTGGTACATTGCTTCAAGCATACGCCCGCACAAGGCAGCCAATGAGCCGTCGATGTCTTGAACGTCCTCGGCGACACGTTTTAACACTGGGTCGCCAAACACACGAATTGATAAAGATTCCATTCTCTTAGGATATAGCAGCACACGAAGGTTGGAAGCATGTAGCGTTTCTTACATGGATTCCCAATCACATTATTTTGATGAAGACCCTACTGTGCCATCAGAGAATTTTACGGTTGATCTTGTACTCCCGGACCTTACAGCGACTTTAAGAACTAGTAGCGGCATCTTTTCTTCAAAGAAAATTGACCCTGGCACAAAATACCTTCTCCAGCACGCCCCGCGACCAGATGCAACCGTGAAGACTGCTTTGGACCTCGGGTGCGGGTATGGCCCAATTGCTAGAACCTTATGCCATCGTTTCCCAGAGGCTCAGATATGGGCAACTGATATCAACTCACGTGCCCGCTCATTAACCATAGATAATGTAGGAGAATTTGGAGTAAACGTTGAACACCCTGACCACATCGATGAGGCCATACGCTTTGATCTGATCTGGTCAAACCCTCCGATTCGGATCGGAAAATCTAAACTTTACACAATGCTGGATCTATGGCTACAAAGATTGTCTGATGATGGAGAAGCGATTTTGGTTGTACAGAAACACTTGGGAGCTGACAGCCTTTCAAAATGGTTAGATAAAGTTAGCTATAACGTTCAGAGACTGTCTAGTAAATCTGGATACCGACTATTGAAGGTCACCGTAAAATGAGCCAAAATCTATCTGGAACCCAACTAAAAAGACTTCATAGAGATTGGCGAAAAAAACCGCGAGGAAAATTAGCCATTATCATCTGTGGGGTTCAAGGACCATACAATGTCGGTTCTATCCTCCGAACAGCAGCCGCCGAGCGGGTAGACCATATTTGGTTCACTTCTAACGCTACCACTCCCGACAATTCTAAAGTAGGGAAAACTGCATTAGGTTCTGAACGCTACATACAGTGGAAAGAATTTGATACTCCTAGTGAAGCCATCATTGAAGCCAGATCTGAAGGGTACACTATCGTCGCTCTTGAACTTGCGACCGATTCGCTTCCGATCTTCGAGGTTGATCTGAGCGGTAATGTATGCTTTGTCATCGGGCATGAAGATCGAGGGATAGAGCCAAAGATACTCACAGAATGTGACGCAACTTCCTATATCCCACAATTAGGAAAGATTGGCTCATTGAATGTTGCAGTTGCTGCTTCAATCGCTATGTATGAAATCCGGCGACAAGCTTGGATCCAATACGAGTCCTAAGTCTTCAGAACCTAGCAGGGTCTATAGCAAGCCGAAGTCGCTTCTTCGGACGGGGAACCCTCGAGAGAGCCCCAGACAGATCTTCCAAGTGAGGAGATTTCACCAACCAAGCACCATCATTTGGGCCAAGAACTTCTAAATTACCTTGAGCCGCAACCTCCGTTATATACTCTTCAGACCCAGGTCCCGAAATGACTGCCAAATGCCCAAATGGAGGATATTGGATAATTGCGCGCCTGCTGCTCTCTTTATCACACCATGCTTCAACACCTCCCTTGGACAAAACACCAAAAAACGGATGGTTAGGCTGTCGAGATTGCACAACGACATTCCCCGAAGCACCACTTCTCCTGTTCACTAACCGAATTGCCCTGACCAATTTCGATAAGGCTTGTTCTTCACAGCGGTATCTCTTAGCGAGCAGTTCTTGATCAAAATCAGCGAAGACAACCAAATCCGCCCAATCAACACGGTGAAGCACAGCTTCAGTTCCTAAATATATTTTTGACCTTTGAAAATCAATCGAAGACGTTTCCTTAGTAACTTGAGTAACCGGCTTATTTAAAAGCGCCTCCAGTTCCTCACCAGCACGGGCAACCCCGATACGAAGATTTTTCATACTTGTCGACAAACAAACAGAACACAGAACCGGTCTCGAATGACCGAATCTAGTGCACTCAAGAAGATCATCTTCTAACTGCTGCATAGCGCTTCCACAATCTGAACATGTTACTAATTCACCACACTGCCTGCAGGCAAGGAGGCGCGCCCGCCCTGTTCGATTCAGAACAACAATCGAACGTTCAGCGGACTTCAAAGCTTCTATAGTTGACCTTGGCCACAAGCCGCCCATAGCTGAATCATCTTCACGAGGGTCAATAACTTTAATCGATGACCATCCTTGAACTTCTTCAATAGTTTCTTCACTTATAAGCCTGCTCTGGTGACGTACTTCAGGCGTTGGAATAGGTGAAGTAAATACACATGGAAGGCCATGCCTTTTAGCGCGTTCTAAAACAACTTCTCTACAGTGCCACGTAGGTGAAGCTTCTTCCTGAAAAGATTCATCATGCTCATCAATCATTAAAATAGCTGAGAGATCTTTGACAGTAGCAAACGCTGCAGAACGATTACCGACTACTGTTCCTCCCGATAAGCCAACAGCCCAGTCCTTACTATATTCACCGACGTTCACCCCCATACGCCGTAAACGGTTGACCACAATCCGTACATCAGAAGCAGACGGAAGAAGAATGAGAGCATTCCCCAGTGATACTGCAGCTTGTATATATGGCCACCGGTCAGCTACTGGAGAGATCCGAACAACGCTTGGAACAGCACCAAATGCAGAAGCAACAAGCTCGCTCGTCGGCATTTCCACTTTCCTTGAGGGTCGACTCGGTGGAATAGACTTGACCATTCGTTGAGGACTTGCTGTCTTCAAAAATCGTGAAATCGGGCCTTGCCAACGATCTGCTGCCCAACGGGCCAGACTAAGTACTTCTTCCGAAGGGCCTTGGCTACTAATTTTTTTTATTGGCTGTAATTGAATACCAGCTTCAGTTCTAGGATTTATTTGGCTAACCCAAGCTCCGATCGAACGGTTTCGAAATTGGATCCTGACCAAAGATCCAATAGTAAGCTTCGATGCCAGTCCGGATTCAATCCAATTAACAGGAACCATATAGTCAAATTCTTTCGAGACTGCAGGCAGGTCTGGAATAACTCTTACAGTTTTTGGAATAATCCGTTTTTCGTCATCCATGAAGCCCACTTTTCAACTGATGGCTTGATGCAGGAAATCGAATTATTCTATAGCCCTAAAGCATTCTGAATATCCGAAACCTTGTCAAGACGCTCCCAAGTAAATCGTTCATCATCGCGTCCAAAATGGCCATATGCGGCAGTCGAAGCATATATGGGGCGGCACAGGTCTAGTTCATGGACAATAGCAGCGGGACGGAGGTCGAATATTTCCCCTACTGCTTTTTCGATAGCATTGGGATCCACTTTTTCTGATCCGAATGTTTCTACCAGTATCGACATGGGCCTTGCTACTCCTATAGCGTACGCAACTTGAACTTCGCACCGATCCGCAGCTCCTGAAGCAACAACATTTTTTGCCACCCACCGAGCTGCATATGCGGCACTTCTATCGACTTTGGACGGGTCTTTCCCAGAGAATGCGCCCCCACCGTGTCTAGCCATTCCTCCATAGGTGTCAACGATTATTTTCCTTCCAGTAAGCCCCGCATCTGCAACAGGGCCACCGTTAACGAAACGACCTGTCGGGTTAATAAATGTGTTGTAATCATCATCTTTAAACTGCTCAGGAATGACTGGTCGAATTACGTGTTCAAGAATATCGGGCGTTATTTGATGCTTCGTATCAATACCCTCGTTGTGCTGGGTGGACACCACAACGTTCTCTAGCCGAACGGGTACACCATCCACGTATTCGATAGTGATTTGAGTTTTTCCATCTGGGCGAAGATATGGAATAACACCACTGCGACGAATTTCCGCGAGGCGATATGCCATTCTGTGGGCAAGGTCTATAGTCATGGGCATGAAGGCATCTGTCTCATTTGACGCATATCCGAACATGAGCCCCTGATCTCCAGCACCTGTCGTATCCCACTCATCAATTGTTTGCCCTGAACGAGCTTCCTGAGACGCTCCCACCCCCTGAGCAATATCGCTTGACTGCTCTTCGAGTGCAACCATCACACCACAAGTACTGCCATCAAACCCCAAAGCAGGGTTGTCATACCCAATCCGACAAATTGTCTCTCGGACAATGCCAGGTATATCAACGTAAGCCTCTTCAGTGCTAATCT
>Ga0208261_1000896_pt1 | contig 11133 bp, 8 predicted proteins | sample Knorr_S7_td_DCM__FD_185595 | JGI IMG/M metagenome (GOLD analysis project Ga0208261, IMG submission 185595) | Marine microbial communities from Southern Atlantic Ocean transect - Knorr_S7_td_DCM_ad_131m_LV_B (SPAdes) (version 3) | ecosystem: Environmental > Aquatic > Marine > Oceanic | place...
GCCTCTCGTAAGTCCTTGGTTTATGCAAGCGATAGGTATCTGGTTCTCACTCGCATACTTACAAAAACGAAAACTAGAATAAACCATTAGTGATGTGCCAATCACCAATAGCGCTTTAGCTTTTTGTAAACGATTGAAGAGATAATTTACAATTTCTTTATTGACAGTGCTCCCGTAGAAAACCACATTTGGTTTCAACAAACCACTGCACCTAGGACACTGAGGAACCTTCATTTGATGAACAAATTCCTCTTGCACCTCTGCGTCCCCATCTGGTCTTAACGCGGTCCGAATTGTTTCCATGCGAGCTAACTGAGGATTGTGCTGCCAAAGCCACGCTTGAACTTCTTCTCGCGAAGTCAAAAACCCACAGTCCATACAAACAACTTGATCTAATCTCCCATGAAGGTCTGTCACCTTTTTATGTCCAGCTTTTTGGTGCAGCCTATCTACGTTTTGCGTAGCTAGGGTTGTAACGTAACCTGTAGATTCCAATTCGACTAAGGCTTTATGCGCATCGTTAGGTTTCGCCGATGAGACGTTAGGCCAACCACCAAAGCTTCGTGCCCAGTATCTTCTGCGAGCCGTCTCCTTGTTTAGAAATTCTGAGTGCTGAATTGGGTTATTGCTTTTCCAGTTCCCCACTTCGTCTCGATATGTTTGGATGCCAGAGTTACGACTGATTCCGGCGCCTGTAATAACAAATAGCTCTGGGTATTGCTCAATAAACTCTGCTAAGTGGAACGCAGAACCCAGACGGGATTCTACAATGGTCTGCTCTGATAAATTTGATCTCAATGGAAACATAGGATTAATTAGATTCCGAAAATCTTTAAACCTTAGAGACTTTTACGCATTTTAATAATAGTATTTTCATACCCATTAGCGGCTTTTCTTTTTTCTCTAGAAACCTCAGTGTATCCTTTAGCGACATAGAGAGGCTCCCCTGGGATGGTTGACCCTAACTCAATAACCTTAAAACCAGCTTCTCTCGCTGCCTGCTCGCCCTTTCGCAGAAGGAGTGAGCCTACCCCCTTCCTCGTCCAGTCTGGATGGGTATACATTGCACGAATTCTTGCCGGTTCTTTCTTCGGATTCGAAAAGCTGTCGTCTCGACCTTTGGTATGGTTTCCACCAAACAATGTCCTACGTCTACTCCAACCCCCGCATCCAACCAAAAATTTATCTCCTCTTTTAGATGACTCTACTACGAAATAGCTGCCGTCTTCGATCAGCGTGAGATCTACACCCATCGACTCCTTATTAGCCTCGATTTGCTCAGCACTAAGGAACGCTTTCATGTTGATCTCAATTGAGAGCCTCATAAGCTCTGTTATAGATGGTATATCTAACTTATTTGCCACTCGGCAAGAAAATTCGGATTCTTTCATAGTCTCTTGAAATCTGGAAAAAGCTTTAAGATTGTTAACGCACTATTTGATGGACAAACACTCGTGACTTAAGCCTAGTCCGAGATCGTTCACAGGGAGCTTCAGGTAGCTTAATTTATGCTCTAGACTAAAACTAAAGTCCTATATATAAAAATGCAGAGCAAAGCTCTGCATTTTTATAATAGAGCAAGTTAAAATTATAATCTTGAGCGTTCTAGTGCAACGTCAGCATTTCGCCATAGTTCTTCAAATTGCCGGTTCACGATAATTGCCTCCTGATCTTTACCTTGCGCATCTAGCGCTTGGTAAAGTCCAAAAGTTGTCCAGCCATTTCGCTGATTCCACTCCAGATCCTTGCGGTAAACCTTCTCAGCCTCAGCAGCTTGCCCTGCTTCCAACAACGCAGCGCCTAGGTATAGTCTGATTGAGTGAGACCAATCAGGCGGCTCGGTGTAATTCAAATTATCTTGAAATTCTACCGCATGACCAAAATGCAAAATGGCACCATCAAGATTTCCTTTGGCTTGTTCAATTTCACCCAGTAATGCATGCATCGCTAAGCTGAGAACGTGATCCGCCGGCGTCGGTCCAACACCCGAGTCGTTCACACCTTCTGCTGAAATTTGTTCTCTTATAATTGCCAATTCTGCCTCTGCAGGACCTATGTGACCCATTGCCGCATGGGCACTGCCCATTACATAAGCCCACATACCCTTAAGGTAAGGACTATCTGCCAGCTCTTTGTTCTCTGCGTTGGCTGCGTGTATTTTATCCCATTTACCGAAGACCTTATCCATCATCCAGGCGTGAGCTGTATTCTTGTTACTACCTCTAAGAGCTCCCATGCCTTGGCCTGAGTTGCGGTAAGCTGCCTCACTGGCATCCTCATAGTTACCTTGCAGCATATTTGCATAGCGAACAAAATCGAGCGCATGAGGCTTGTGAATTTTGTGTGATAAAGGGTAAGTGCCAATTAGAGGGAAATTAGTATCTCCCCATATTTCAGCAAATTGGTCATCCACAATTTGTGACCGCTCATTTGACAAAATAGCTTTCTCATACTCCCCCACCCGCAAGTAAATGTGACCTGGCATGTGCACCATGTGGCCAGAAATAGGCAATGTGCCCTCTAGTTTCTGAGCGGCTGGCATCGCAAGTTCTGGTTGATCTGAACCCTCCATCAAATGAATATACAAATGGTTTGCTCCAGGGTGATCATGCTCCAAGGCCATCGCCGCCTCCAGAGCCGCTTTGCCTTCGGCAGTGCCGGACTTTGCCGAACCATCCGCCTCCCAGTAATCCCAACGGGTCGTATTCATATACGCCTCACCAAAAACCGTAGCGATATCGGCATCACCGGGATATTTATCGTGGAGTTCGCGCATAGCACCCAAAAACGCAAAATCCCTCTCTCTGTCATCGGGAACCGCATCCTTATTGTAAAGTACGTAGGTGGCAGCAATTAGGTCTCGCTCTAACTGCGAGCCATTATCAGCCAATTCCATCGCGCGGCGAATTGCCGCCAGTCCGGCCCCCTGTGGATCATCAGGCAAACCTTGATACCTACTATTTGGATTAGGCCCTGCTGCATGGGCTATACCCCAGTGCGGCATAGGACTGTCCGGGTCAAGCCTAGCTGCTTCCTGATACGAGGCGATAGATTCCGGGAAATAAAACCCCCATGCCATTCGAATCCCCTGATCGAAAAAGGCCTGGGCCTCTTCTGAATCCGTAGAGATTGGACGGCTATAAGTACCTCCACCCGGAACGATAATGGCTAATGCTCCCTCATCTCCCTGAGCGTAAGCCTTTGAAAATACGTTAATTAATAAAACCGTAGCGCCAAATAGTGCTATTAGTCTGCGCATCTACCCCACCTCACATTAAGAATTTAATCCACTTCCCCACTTTATTGGATGTTTTCCGCAAATTGGAGAACTTTAAAAATCGTGAATTAGTATACCCTTAATCATGTCGGTCATCCTAGTTTGTTTGGTAAATTGCAAAAACAACTGAGTAGGAGTAGCTTTGGGAAACCGTGAACTGGAATGATTCGAAATGCAATTCCTCAAATTAATTCGTTGTCTTCTTATATTGGTGTTCGGGTTATCGTTAGCAGAGCAATCGATAGCCCAACAAGAGGCCGAAGCTTATTCCGGGGTTACTGAATCACGCTTGATGTTTCAAAATAATTGCGCGGTTTGCCACGGAGAAAACTTAGAGGGCACGGGTCAAGGATCAACGCTTCGGGGCAGCCTAATTCATGGGGAGTCGATAGAAGCAATCGTCACTAGTATAACCAACGGTTATGAAGTTCAAGGCATGCCAAGTTGGCGAGACATCTTCAGCCCGACTGAAATCCGTGGCTTGGCCATGTACTTGATGGAAACTCGAAATAATGTTGGCTATGTCACCTCGAATTATGACACAGATTTCACTTTACCTGACGAAGTCTTCGAAACCTCTTTACACGACTTTAGTTTAGAAATTATCGCTGAAGATTTAGACCCACTCCCCTTCTCAATCGAACCGATGCCAAACGGTGACATTCTCGTCACCGAGAAAACTAAGGGGATACGAATCATTCGTCAAGACGACGGTCGGTCGGATCTCATCGAAGGTACTCCCGCAGCTTACGACGACATATACAGACTGGAATCGCGAATTGACATTGAGAGGGGTATGGGCTGGTTATTTGATATCAAACTTCACCCAGATTATGTTGAAAATGGCTGGATCTACCTTTATCACAGCCACCGCTGCACAGACTGCAATGAAGCAAGTCGTCGAGAGGACAGGCCTGTTTCCATGAACAGACTCGTTCGAGGCAGACTGAATGGGACTACCTGGATAGATCAGGAAGTTATTTGGCAGGCTCCGATAGAAGATTATTTTTTTGCTGGGGACGTTGGCGCCGGCGGCCGTATAACGTTTGATAATAGGGGTCACGTATACTTTTCGATAGGTATGAAGTGTGGTGGACAGGGAGGAGGTATTCAAAACTTAGCTACACCATGTGGCAAAATTCATCGCGTCAATGATGACGGCTCCATTCCTAAAGACAATCCATACTTCGGCGTTGAGAATGTTTATGAAAGTATTTACACCTATGGTCATCGAAGCCCGCAAGGACTTGAATATGACCAAAACAATGGCGAACTTTGGGGAAGTGAACACGGCCCTCGAGGGGGCGATGAGATTAATCGGCTACTTCCAGCAGAAAATTATGGGTGGCCCCTTTACTCGACAGGTTTGCACTACGACGGGAGTCGAGTGAATGGTCTGGACCTCGGAATTGCTTTTGAGCTATCCGACATAACACAGCCGGTCGTGGATATGACACCATCTCCCGCCGTTTCAAGTTTCATCATTAGTCAGAGCGAAAAATTTCCTAATTGGAAAGGTGACTTCATTGTTGGATCTCTCAAATCGCGGAGCTTATTTCGGATCGATATAGAGAATAACCGCTTTGTCGAGACAGAGACTCTTTTTGAAGGCATAGGCCGCATTCGAGACGTGGAAATGGGTTTAAATGGAAATATCTATCTGCTCTTTGAGCATGGTGAGGGCGGCAAGGTTGTCTCACTAGTCCCTAAAAATCAGGCTGAAAAATGAGAGAAAATGTATTGAGGGTCTTCATAGATTACGTCTGACCCTGGTGTTACCTCAGTACTGTAAGTATTGAAAAGTTGAAGACTCATCATCTGATAGATATTCATTTAGTCCACTTCCCCCTGCACCCGGAAACACCGATCGAAGGAGCGACCCTTGAGAAACTATTTCCAGGTAGGGATCTAACCCCAATGAAAGAGAATATGAAAAAGTTAATGCGTGAAGCCGGGCTTGATTATGGAGAACGCACTCATACTTTTAATAGCCGCCTGGCTCAGGAACTCGGAAAGTGGGCGGATGTCCAAAATGGCGAATCCGACATACACAACTTAATTTACCGAGCTTACTTCGTCGAAGGGAGAAACATCAGTGATGTAAATGAATTGTTAAGAGTTGCTGAAAAAGCAGGTTTCGACAAGCAAGAAGCGAAAGAGGTATTAGAAAAGCGGTCATTCAAATCTCTTGTAGATGCGGATTGGCAAGAAAGCCGGGAATTTGGCATCACTGGTGTTCCTACTTTTCAGTATAACCAGAATCTGTTAGTAGGTTGTCAGCCCTACGAGATGCTTGAGCGTTTTATTGACAGACAAACCAACTCCTGACGTAACCAACCAAACTCTTACTCTCATAATTTTTTTGGTTAGCTTTACATCAGACAAGCTTATTTTTTCGACCTTCCCAAAACGGTTTCCGTAATTCTGTTTTTAAAATTTTATTGATTGGTGATAGTGGCATTGGGTCTAGCCTGAAGGTAACACTAACTGGGCATTTGTAACCCGCTATCGCTTTTTTACAGAAAAGGATCAGCCCATCTTCTGTGGCCTCGCATCGGTCTTTTAAAATAACTATAGCGTGAACGGCTTCTCCCCAGGTGTCATGTGGGATTCCTATGACGGCGCATTGATGAACAGCTGGATGGCTCTCTAATACGTTTTCGACCTCAATGGGATAGACATTTTCACCCCCGGACACAATCATGTCCTTAACTCGACCCTCTAGAAAAAGGAATCCCTCGTCGTCCAAATACCCGGCGTCACCGGTATGGTACCAGCCTCCCTCAAGTGCCTCCTGCGAAGCTTCGGGTAACTTCCAATACCCTTTCATAATATTCGGACCCTTCGCTAAAATTTGCCCAGTCGTGTTTGGAGGCACCACGCGGTCTTCCTCGTCAGCAATGACAAGATCAACATGTTCTACGGGATGACCCACTGAGCCTAGTTTGCCCGAATTTGGGCCCTCGAGGACGTGGTATTTGGAATCTAAGCTGGTTAGAACAGGAGCTGCCTCGGTCATTCCGTAGGTTTGAAAAAACTCTGCTGCTGGGAACGCTTCCAGAATACGTCGAAGGAGTGCTGCCGATAATGGTGCTGCTCCGGACGCTAACATTTTTAAAGAAGTAAGATCAAAAGAAACAAAATCTGGGTGGTCTAGAATCATCTGATACATGGTAGGAACTAAAGTAGCTGAGTTAACCCCATACCTTTGTATCGCGTCTAACAGCGAAGCGACATCAAACCTTGGCAGTATAACGGCATGCCCGCCAAGCGCTGTGCTGCTAAAAACCCTTGAGCCCGCCGCCAAATGAAATAACGGGCCAACGATTACAAATGCCCATTGATGCTGTAACCGATAAAGAGGAATCGTGCAATTAGTATTACAGATAAAGTTACTGTTCGTAAGCATGACGCCTTTTGCACGACCGGTAGTTCCCCCTGTATAGAACAACGTCGCAACATCATCGCCTGAACTGGGTAATAAGCCACAATACTCTCCAGAGGATAATACCTCTTGGACAACTCTCTCATAAGATATTGAGCCCTCGGTGAGCGAAGACTGGGTTGTATAGATCACTGCCTTCAAACTTACACATGCCTTAAGAAGTTTCTCAGCTTGCTCGGTGAAGTTTTCATCAACGATTAAAATTTTTGGAGTACAATCTTCAATACACTCCTCCATCTCTCGAATAGACAATCGATAATTAATTGGGACAAATATTGCGCCAATTAAAGCTGGGGAATAATAGCTCTCGAAACAAACATTGGAGTTTAATCCCAAGTACGCGACCCTATCCCCCCTATCAACGCCTAAACGAGAAAATAAAGTCGCGGCAGCATGGCACCGGTTTTTAGTTTCCAGCCATGATTGAGATGCATCTAAAAACGTAATAGCAGGCTTATCAGGCCACTGATCGGCAGCACGAAACAAAAGACTACTAATCGAATTATCTTGAAATTCTTTTGCGTTCATTTTTCAGTTTACTTCTGGTCCAGCCACAATTTTTTCATCATGCAACCTCGAAATTTCTGTACTTCCCATTTTAAGTATTTCCGCAAGTATCTCGTCCGTATGCTGCCCTAGAAGAGGAGCTGGCCCTGGGGGCTCATGCCCAAATTCAGAAAATTTCATTGCCTGAGAAGGGGTCAAGTACTCTCCTATTCCTGGCTGCTCCACCATCGAAAAAAGTGGGTTATCTGTCGAACACTCTGGATCATCTTTTACAAATTCCTCAATCGTTTGATAACGCCCCCAACAGACCCCTGCCTCGTCCAAAGCCTTCTTTGCATCTGCGAATCGAATTTTTGCAAACCAGGGTATAAAAAGTTCACACAATTTTTTGCGAGCAGAAAAACGATCACCTTCGCGAGAAAAATTCAGATTTAGTTCTTTTTCTAGGGAGGCTATCTCCTCGTGAGTTTGAGTTACTCTAACTATAGCGTCCCACTGCTTTTGACTTATGCCGACGATCATGACACGAAAACCATCCTTACAAACAAAGTCATGACCAAATGTACCAAATATGTGGTTACCAATTGCTTGTCTGTTCTCGCTAACAAGCTGCGCTTCAGCTATATAGCCAAGGTGTCCCATCGTAGCCATCGCTACATCTGCTAAGGCAAGCTTTACAAACTGCCCTTGCGAACTCTTTGATCTGTGGCGCTCAGCTGCTAGCAAAGCTACAGCAATCTGTTGACCTGCCAAGACATCCCAAACAGGAAAAGGATTGTTTACAGGTATCTGCCCCTCACCAGTCAGATAAGGCAAACCGATTCGACTGTTAACCGTGTAGTCGACCGCACTTCCCCCATTTCTGTCCCCAGTCAAGTTCACATAAATAAGGTCGCTTCGCTTTTCTCTCAATACATCATCGGACAAGAACCCTTTCGCTGGGAAGTTCGTAACAAACAACCCACTGTCATCTCCCGGCTCTGTTATTAGACTTTGAATGAGTTCTCTTCCCTTTGGGTTTCGAAAATCAACAGCAATCGAACGCTTCCCTTTATTGAGGGAGTTCCAATACAGACTCTTACCCGAGTTGCTTAGAGGCCAGCGCTTATAGTCGATGCCACCTCCTAGCTGATCAAAACGAATCACATCTGCTCCGAGCTGAGCCAAGGTCATTCCTCCAGAGGGTGCTGCAACGAATGCGCTACCTTCCACCACCCGCATTCCTTTGAGTATATTTTGCAATTGTGATTCCTATTTAATCCTTTATGAGCAGGTACCCATTGTTTATAACAATCTTGTTTTGCTCAATTGATTTGCAACGAAAGGCTATCTCATTACCTTCCTTCCAGATTTCAGTTCGGATAGTTTCTCCAGGATAGACAGGTGCTGAAAATCTCAACCTCATTCTTAAGAAACGACTTGGGTCATAATCACAGCAAGTTTTAACCAAGGCATGGGTCATAACTCCAAAGGTACAAAGGCCATGAAGAATAGGCGCCTTAAACCCGGCACTCCTGGCAATCGAAGGCGACGCATGGAGCGGATTGAAGTCACCAGAAAGCCTATAAATTAGGGCTTGTTGTGGTAGCGTGGGTAAATCGCAAATTTGATCTGGTTCAGTCGTTGGAATAGCATCCGGTTTGGTAGCTGATGCTTTCCGTTGCTCCCCAAAACCGCCATTCCCCCTAGCTAGAATTGTGGTGATTAAAGTACAGATATCCTTACCTGTCTCAACATCCCGGACAACCCTCTCAGAATTTATCAGAGCTCCAATCTTGTCTCCTTTATCTGTCACCTCTGTTATACGGGTTGTCGCTTCAACCGTGCCCGAGGAAGGAATAGGACTGTGAAAGATAACTTCTTGTCCGGCATGCAATACCTTAACCCAGTCAATGTCAGTATCTTCATCCTTTGCCCAGAAACCTGGATGGGCCATAATCACGGATTGGCTGGGCAGCGTCTTTAAATTATCCTCATATACAAATCTAAGACACTCCTCATCAAGAGGGTCGAGACCCATGCCGACACCCAGAGCGTACAAGATGCAATCTTTTTCTGTGTAGGTCTCTCGAACAGAACCGAATTCTCTGTTCAATAACTTTTCCGGATCAATTGCCATAACTTACCTTTTTATTTTTAGATTGGGTCCCAACTGAAAATATCTCCAGACCTCTCAAGAGGAAAGAAATCTGACTGAAATGCTGGTATGACTCGGTCTAAGACAGCTTCCGCTGTCCAGCCCTCTTGGGTATGGGCAAAACGGAAAGGTCGATTTTGACTGAAAAGAAAAATTTCATTGTTTCTTACCCCAAATATTTGACCCGAAACCTCACGCGCTGCATCGCTACAAAGAGCAATTGCCAAAGGCGCAATTTTCTCCGGCGTCATCTGCTGTATCTTTGCTACTCGCGCTTTCTCCTCATCTGTATTAGTGGGAATTGTTCCGATTAAACGACTCCACGCAAATGGTGCGATACAGTTAGACCGGACGCGGAACCGCCCCATATCCAATGCCATGGACTTAGAAAGACCAACGATACCCAATTTTGCTGCCGCATAATTCGCCTGACCAAAATTACCTATCAGCCCTGAGGTGGAAGTCATGTTTACGAAGCAGCCACTGGTTTGAGCTCTAAAATGGGTCGCCGCGGCTCTGCTTACGTTGAACGTGCCTTTCAAGTGCACGTTTAAGACAGAATCAAAATCCTCTTCAGTCATCTTGTGAAAAATCGCATCTCTTAGATTACCTGCATTATTCACAACACAATCAATACGACCAAAATAATTAACGGCAGCCTCAACAATCTCATGGGCCGCGTCCCATTCAGTAACACTTGCATATGAAGCTATTGCCTCACCGCCGGAAGCTTTTATCTGATCTACAACTTCGTCCGCAGGGCTGCTGTCAGCTCCAGATCCGTCCTCTGATCCACCAAGGTCATTGACTACAACTTTTGCTCCGTTTGCGGCCGCCATCAGCGCGATACCGCGACCAATACCCCTTCCAGCGCCAGTGACAATCACAACTTTATCCTGCAAAAGTGGTGTCGCCATTTTCTTCTCCTCATTAAATTGTCTTAGTTAAAATGCTTCCTGTTAACCAGAAGTCCTTATGCTTTTTCAATAAGCTCTCTTGCAACCACTTTTAGCGCAAGTACCTCCTCTGCGCCTTCAAAAATTGACAGCACTCGGGCATCAACAAAATACCTAGATACCGCACTCTCTTCTGCATAACCCATACCGCCGTGTATCTGCATTGCCTCTCGTGTTAACCATTCAGCTGCTCGGCAGCTAAGCAATTTTACTAAGCTGGCTTCCATCTGACCTTGACCTTTATCTAGAAGATCGGCGACAGCATAGCTAAACTGTCGACACGCCGTTATCGTTGCCAACATCCTTGCTAGCTTTATTTGAGTAAGTTGGAAATCGCCAAGAGACTTTTCAAAAACTTTACGCTCTACTGAATAAGTTACCGCCTTGTCAAACGCAGCTTGCATCAAACCGGTTGCTCTGGCGGCAGTCTGAATTCTACCTCCAGAGAAACCAGCCATTGTGTAATAGAACCCTTTCCCTACTCCTTCATTTTCACCGACTAAATTTTCATTGGGTACAAAATAATCTTCAAAAAATAGATCAAAAGAGTGCATGCCACGGTAACCAAGAGTTGCTATCGATTTCCCGCTCAACTTTCCGCCGCTGACTTGACAATGTTCAAATTGATGCCCTGAAAACGCTGGCTTTTCGATAAGGAACATACTCAAGCCTTTATGACCCAAGGAGTTATCTTGGTTAGTTCGGGCTAAGGTCACAATGAGTTCAGAGCGACCCGCAAAAGTACACCAAGTTTTGCTTCCATTTAAAATCCAGCCATTTCCTTCAGCTGTTGCTTTTAAACTGACAGCGG
>Ga0208261_1000897_pt1 | contig 11131 bp, 7 predicted proteins | sample Knorr_S7_td_DCM__FD_185595 | JGI IMG/M metagenome (GOLD analysis project Ga0208261, IMG submission 185595) | Marine microbial communities from Southern Atlantic Ocean transect - Knorr_S7_td_DCM_ad_131m_LV_B (SPAdes) (version 3) | ecosystem: Environmental > Aquatic > Marine > Oceanic | place...
TTTGCAATTGGAGAATGTAATTTTTCAGATCATGGGGCAAACCGCTTAGGGGCTTCAGCGTTGATGCAGGGCTTAGCCGATGGTTATTTTATTTTACCCTATACCATTGGAACGTATCTCTCTAAAGAAATTAATAGCGAACAGATCAGCACTAACGACTCAGCATTTGATGAAACCTTACAATCATCCAAAGATGTTGTTGATAAGCTATTATCAAATAATGGCAATAAAACGGTTGAAAGTTTGCATAAGGAGTTAGGTTTAATTATGTGGAATAATTGTGGAATGTCTAGAAATCAGAAAGACTTGGATCAAGCATTAAAAGATATTAAGGCACTTAAAACAAGTTTCTGGTCTGATGTAAAAGTGCCTGGAAATGATAATTCTATAAATTTAGAACTTGAAAAAGCTGGCAGGGTTGCAGATTTAATTGAGCTAGGTGATTTAATGATTCGCGATGCTGCTGATAGAAAAGAATCATGTGGAGCGCATTTTAGAGAGGAATACCAAACAGATGAAGGTGAAGCTTTAAGAAATGATGACAAATACAGCTACGTATCGGCATGGGAATATAAAGGCGATAAATCATCACCTAAGCTGAATAAAGAAAACTTGGATTTTGAAAATGTTACCCCAACACAAAGAAGTTACAAATGAGCAAAAAAATAGATATTAAACTTAAAGTGTGGAGACAAAATACTTCTGAAGAGCAGGGGGATTTTATTGCCTATGATATGCAGGATATCAACCCACATATGTCTTTTCTTGAGTTATTAGATGTATTAAATGAAAAATTAATTAATGAGAATGAAGACCCCATTGCATTTGAGCATGATTGCCGAGAAGGTATTTGTGGAAGTTGTGCTATGACAATTAATGGCGAAGCACATGGACCCGTAAAATCAACAACTGCTTGTCAGTTACACATGTTCAATTTCAAAAGCGGTGATACTATAACTGTAGAACCATGGAGGGCTTCTTCATTCCCTATCTTAAAAGATCTGGTAACTGACCGTTCTTCTTTTGATAGGATTATACAAGCAGGGGGATATGTTTCTGTCAATACTGGTAGTGCGCCTGATGGAAACGCCATTCCGATTGAAAAAGATAAAGCAATTGAAGCATTTAACGCAGCAGCCTGCATAGGGTGTGGTGCATGTGTTTCAAGTTGTAAGAATTCGTCTGCAAGTTTATTTGTCTCAGCAAAGCTTGCCCAGTTTTCTTCTTTGCCTCAAGGTAGGCCTGAACAAAAACAAAGGGTTCTTAAAATGGTTAAACAAATGGATGATGAGGGGTTTGGTCATTGTACAAATACCGGGGCATGTGAAGCAACCTGCCCTAAAGATATTTCAATAAAAAATATTGGAATAATGAACAAAGAATACCTCAAGGCACTTATTGATTAATTTACAATTAATATGAACTAGAGGATAAAAGAAATCCAGTAGATATATTTAAGGTATTAACTAACTCTTAAGTCTGAAGTTAACTGGAATTGATATCCAAACACCTACTGCTCGTTCTCTCTGTTTGGCTGGTCTAAATCTAACTTGTCTAATCGCATCGGAAGCAGCTTCATCTAGACCAGTATTTGGAATTCCTTTAAGAATTACAGTGTCCTTTACCCTACCTTTATCATCAACGAAAACCTGAACAACTACGGTGCCCTCTATACCAGCCTCCTGAGCAATTTCAGGATATTTTGGTCTAATTGGCGTTAAGGGAACTGGAGGGTCATCGTAAGGAATAAACTTTACTCTGGGGCCTTCGGGTGGGGGTGGTGGCGCATCCCACGCATCAAAATCATCTAGATTAAATTCATCTAGGGTTACATCATCTGCAACATCTTCACTTTCAGATTCTACAGGAACAGATGGCCTTGCTGGTGGGGGTGGTCTATCAAACTGTTCAGTTTGTGGAATATCAATTTGTTCAATAACAATCTGAACCTCTTCATCAAGAACCATTTTATTTACAAAGCGCGGGAATGTTAAGAATGATAAAATTGTCAATAAAAGACCCACTAGACCAGACACCCTAAAAATGATGGGATAGTTTACTTTAAGAGCTGCGGATTGTTGTTTGTACATAATTATTAATCAACTGCTGTCTTAGAGGAATAATTTAGTTTTAATGCATCTGCTTTTCTTAGCTCTGTGTGTATATCGCTTATCAATCCCATTTTTGAACGCTCATCAGCTTTTAATGAAACTACAAGCTGTGGATCTGAAACGCGCTTTTCATACATTACATGCCTAACACCATCTGCAGAATAAAGCTTGTCTTCTATAGAAACTAAGCCTTCTTTTGAAACCCATATGTGGGATGTATGTCGCTTGGACTTAAGTTTTTCAATACGTTTCGCTTTTGGTAATGAAATAGGAAGCCCAGAATATTCTCTTAATACAGTTGTTACCATAAAAAATATCAATAGCATAAAAATAATGTCGGGCATTGACGCGGTTGGTATTTCAGAATCTAGCTGTGTTTTTCGTTGAATTTTCATTAATCAGACTCTGCTATGGAGATTCTAGTGGCATTCGCTTGTTTGAGCTGGTCAATGACGCGTACGTAATCTTCATACCTGGATGCGCTATGCGCTTTAACAGAAATAACGAGTTTATCATTTTGCGCAATTTTTTGACGAACAGTTTTTGCTAAATTTCTAATATCCACAGCTTCACCACCCAACAGCACATTTCCAGTCGAATTAATCAAACAGTTAAGAATATTTTTCTTATTAATCTCAATTTCCTCGCCCTCTGCAGGCAATACCATACCCAGCCCTTTATCCATATCAATCGTGGTCGTAACTAGAAAAAATATAAGCAACAAGAATGCAATATCTGCCATGGATGATGTTGGTATTTCACCACCCTTAAACCTTCTTTTTTGTTTAGCCATTATATTAAGATGGGGTCAAATTATTTTTTCTGAGTATGTAAAGAATCCAGCAGTTTAACTGAATTTTCTTCCATATCAAGAATAAGCTGATCGATGCGTGATACAAAAAAGTTTTGAAAAAATTGAATGATCATCGCAACAATCAGTCCAAATGCCGTGGTAAGTAGAGCCTGTGAAATACCACCAGCAACAACTGCTGGGGATATATCATTAGCAGCTTTAATCGCATCAAATGCAGAAATCATACCTACAACTGTTCCTGTAAATCCAATCATTGGGGCAACAGTAATCACTGTGTTGAGCCAGATCATATTTTTTTCAAGGAATGCCATCTCTAGAGATCCTGCATTCTCCATAGCTTTTTCAACTTCTTCTAGTCCGCGATCATATCTTGACAGCGCAGCATGAAATACACCAGCAACTGGACCACGTGTTTCACTACAAAGGTCTACGGCGTCTTGAAGCTTTCCGCTTTGCATTGAAGAAGATACATCCTCATAAAATTTGCTTGAATCGATTGATGAAAGGACGAGTGAATATGCCCTTTCAAATGCAAATGCCAGACCAAATAAAAGTGAAAATAGAATCGGCCACATAAATGCGCCCCCATCTATGAAATATTGAACCATTCTTAACCTCCGTAGTTTTAGTTCTAAATTTTTTGAGCTTTAACGCTAAAAATCTTTTTTTACAGTAAATATTAGACGGTAGTGTAATAGACTAATCATAAAAGTTATTTCGATTGCTTGTAGTTTTGCAAGAGATTATTACTCCATTAGTTATATTGATAATTATCAAGAAATGATCCCGCTTTATCAAAATGCTTCATAGACTCTATTAATTGGTTGTCTGCATTAACACGTATACCCCATAGCTCATTGATTCCCCACCTTGCACCTGCGATTTCTGACTTAAGCATAGTTTTTAAATAAGATTTATCTGATAAAACACTATCTATATTAATTGTACCATCCTGAATTTTAACATAATCAAGGAAATTGGTTAAATCTTCATCAGAAACAACCCAAGAAGATTGAAAATCAAAATATGAAGAAAACGAATCGTTTTTTTCATTGAGGTAGTTCGTGCTCCAATTAAACATTAATCTGTTTGGGTGTGTCATAATTTTTCGGGTAGCGCTATTTAAGTTCAAACTAAACGGTATATAAATATCCGGTGTAACTCCCCCTCCTCCATAAACGATGCGACCGCTTCTTGTTTTAAATGGTGGTCGTAATTTTTTTAATGAATCTAGCTTTGTTTCTCGATTTTCTTCATATAGCTCAGCATAATAATTATTTTGGTCTTCACTTTGAAATGGGCGTTGAATCAAGCGACCGCTAGGCGTATAATATTGGGCGATTGTCACTCTAATTGCTGAACCATCCATTAAGCCAGCCTGTCTTTGAACTAGTCCTTTACCAAAACTGGTTTCACCAATAACTAGGCCTCTGTCAAGATCTTGAACAGCCCCAGCAACTATCTCACTTGCGCTAGCAGATCCTCTGTTGATCAATACAATTAATGGAAAATTGCTATTCCCTTTTTCTGGAGAAGCAATAAACGCTTGGGTAGATTGCTTATTTTTACCTTTGGTATATACTAATGTATCCTTTTTGGTAATAAAAATATTGGCCACCTCCGCTGCTTGCTCTAAAATTCCGCCGCTATTATTTCTTAAATCCAAAACCATTCTTTTCATTCCTTGGTCTAACAACGCATCTAAAGATTGTTTGACCTCAGGTCCAGATTTAGTTGAGAATCTAGTTAGCCAAATATAACCCGTGTCATCATCCAGCATCGAAGTAGCCCTAACACTAAATAAAGGTATATCATCTCTGATGATTATCACATCAAAGGGTTCTATTCCATACCTGCCAATTTTAAGTTCAACTCGCGTGCCTTTTTTGCCACGAAGCTTCTTATATACATCCTCTCGATCTATACCCTTAGCGCTTTCACCGTCAATATTAATTATCCAATCCCCTGCAAGCAATCCCGCTTTTTCTGATGGGCCCCCAACAACCGGTGAAATAACTGTAATATAATTATTGAGTATATCAAACTCAATTCCAATGCCTTGAAACTCACCGCGAAACAATTCATCAATATTTTCTTGATCCTTTGCTGATATGAAGATAGAGTGAGGGTCGAGTTGATCCATAATTCCCTTAAAGGCTCCATCCATTAATTCCTCCATGTCAATATCTTCATAGTAGAGTTGATTGACATAATATAGAATTTGATTCATTACTTTGAATTTTTTCTCAATGATTGCGTAGGGATTGGTTTGATTAGAATATAATTTTTGCGTGATAGGCAGCATAATCATAATAGAGGCAAAAATTATCAATAATAAGCCCCATACACGATTAATAGGTGATATGCTTTTTTTATAAGCCAAAATAAATTACAGTACGAACCGTGAGTCCGCTTATGGATGCTTCCGGGGAGTCACTGATGGGCATGTGCCCATTTAGCTTCCATCTACCTGCACCAATAGTGCCATTATTGAACCCTGCGCTTATTCTTAAGCCCATTCTATCTAAGAACTGCCACTTAACCGCAACGTAAGGCTGAAAATTAAAAAATAGAGCGCTTATTTCTGTCATAGATTCACTAACTCTAATCGGCTGTACACCGTCTCTATTCAAGCTAGCTGCTGCATCTGGGAATGTGCCTCCGTTTGCATTGAGTTCTACCATAACGCTATCACCTTGTATATAGCCATACATACTTTGTCCAAGGCTAGACCATGTGGCGTTGCCCATCTGTGTATCAACAGATAAATTATAGCTACCCAACCCCATAAGGGCTCCAGCCATAACTTCAAGGTCGCGATATACTGGAAAAACGTATTCTGCTGTCATTGCCCCAAGCAATATGTTTAATTTGCCTTTGACAGATACCGAATTATTACTATCGTCCCTGTAGGTATAAAGCTCATCACTATTAACTCCTGCTCCTGTATCTTGATATCTGGGGTTACCATCTTTATTTGCATACGCTACAATTTTGTATACGTTGCTGACCTGTGCAGAGCCAATCCCAGCATACCCTCCCAATCGCCATGGCCCTGTCATTTGTGCAAAACCTTCTCCTCCATAAAATACTAAAGGCCTTGTCTGCAGCTGGTCTACATCAAAACCCATACTATCCATCACCGTACCACCCGGAACATCGTTTAGGATCATATACATGTTGCCAAAACCAATCCCTCCCCCATAAGACGTCTCAACGGGGTAAATATCTCCTTGGGAGTATCCGATGGAAAAAAATAGATGGCTAATTATTATTAATCTTTTCATGAATTCAAATAAGCTTATAACAATGCGCAGCCAATTTATTCAGTATGCTCCATAAATCGAAAGATTATTGTTGTATTTCAATTATTATTACTTAATTGGCTTTTTCTTGATATATTCGACGATGAAAGCCTATATTTGATCATATCTCTTGGTAAGGGTATTTATATTTTCAAGATTTGTACATATAATAATAGCGCCTATGCGTGCTGGAGGATTCATTGACGTTTAGTCAAAAATTTATTCTATCTTTTTTTCTTTCTGCGGCCGTTTTTGCAGAAAACCTACACGTTATTGGAACCTTTGACTTCAACAATAATGGTAAAAGTGAAATGCTCAAAATTAATGGGCTAGTAGCACCATTGGAGTTTGTTGAGCTAGATGATAACGGCAATCATAAAACACTGTGGATTTATTCACCTGAAAATGGTGGCGCAATAGTTGATGCTAAGTTTGCCGATCTAGACAACGATCAATCATTAGAGTTGATAGTGATTCAAAAAAGCGACAGTTTAAACAACTGGCTTAAAATTTTTGAGTGGAACGGTTTTGACTTCACCCTCAATCAAGACCCAATACCAAATAATGATAATAGCTCTGAACGCGTGAGGCCGTCAAATATTGCTAATTTTAACAATTTATTTTCAGCCTCTATATCATCACCAACGCGGAGCGCCGAAGTCTTTAATCTGAGCTACGCTGATGGTCAAATTGAAAAATCAAATTCTCAATTAGTATCTGATCCAATAGTAACCAATGGCTATGGTCCTGTATTTACTGGAATTTTCAATTCTGAAAATGGTACATATGTAAGCCTTCTAAGTCCAGAGTCGAACGTTCTTAAAGTAAGCGTTTTTTTATTATCACAAGGTTCGACCAATGCCGTCTCAGACGTATTTAGCCTGAACGGCGCTCGCGTCTTACTTGGTCCTGATATTCAACCATTTGATGAAGATAAAGATGGGTTTTATGAGCTTTTAATCCCCTTTGCCACTGGGGAGGTTTTCACCTTATCGGCATCAAACAATTCGCTGTCATTTAAAGAAAGCAGACTAACTGAAAGCAATCTTTTTAATATGAAGTCAGCTGCGGGCGAAGAAGAAATAAATAATATAATTTTGTCTAGAGTAGAAAATGGACTGTACGATTCAAATAATATTATAAATCAAAGGGATGATTCTATAGCTTTAATACCAACTGATTCACTGATGCTTGGTGATACGCTTAGTATATTTATTGCTCCGGATAGCACATCAGATTTTTACGAATTTCAATGGTCTTCAGAGCCTCCTAAAGGAATGACTTTTGATCCTAAAACTCAAAGGCTGAACTGGACACCAGAACGCGAGCATATTGGGATCGTAGATCTTTCTTACCTATTAACGGCTAGAATGAGCGAAGAAATTATTAGCGAGGTTTCACTCTATGGAAATTCTCACTTCCTTAGACCTGTATTAAGAGAGGTTGAGGGTATGAAAATTGTTTTTGTTGGAGATACCATAAAACCACCTGAACCCTTTGTTGTTTTGCCTAAACGTTTACATAAAATAATAATTAGCACAAAAGACATCGATAATGCTGATAGGTTTACATTTGAAGGTGAAACGCCTTTTAGCTCAACTAGTTATAGTTCAAATGATATTATAACTGTAGGTGTAAATACCAATCTAAGCACTATTAAGAGCGATAAGTCTAGCTCGTTTGTTTTTCAGTCATCAAATGAAAAACCCGATAGCATTGTAACGGTTTCTATAATGCACGATCTTGCAACAAATATCATATTTACATCAATAAAGCCTTCTGCTGATACCCTGACGCAATCATTTGATGCAGAAGGGGTAAACCCAGATATGTATGAATTGCCCGAATACTTTTTTGAAGGATTCCCAGAAGCTATGGGTCTCGATGTAACATCTGACTCTTCCTTAAATCTATTAGCCGCTAGTAAAAATAGATCTGGAATATTAACCATACAGTCACCTTTATTTGCTAAAACACATGATATGGTAATAGAATATTTTGGTGGTCGTCCTTATGCAATACGAGGCGATGTTAATGTTAAAAAAGATGGTTCTCATAAAACATTAACAGAAATTGATTTTGATTCCTTTTTTAGCCCGGTAATGATTAAATCGTTTTTAAGCTCAGCTAACCGGGATACATTGGTTTTTCATGCAGACTCCATTCCGGATACGCTCAAGGCAAAAACAACATATAAATCGTTTTATTCCCCCGTTACCATTATTAAGAAAGCTGCTGCTGAAGATTTAATTGATAGTAATAAAGAAAATTCAATAGAAGAAAAGTTGCAAGAACCTGAAGCTCAAGAATCAACAGATATAATAGAGGCTTCTGAAGTCTTGAATGAAGCCCCGGAACCTGCAGAAATGCCTATGGACACACTACAAACGTCGACACCTGAAGCAGCGCCCGCAGACACAGCAAAAACGGCAGAACCTGCAATAGAAAATTCTGATAGTGAAATATTGGATGATACAGGAGAGGCTTCTGAGGTCTTGAATGAAGCCCCGGAACCTGCAAAAGTTCCTATGGACACACTACAAACGTCGACACCTGAAGCAGCGCCCGCAGACACAACTGGATCATGATCAAAAAATCCATAGTTGGACTAATTATTATAATTACAACCTGCTTGGGTCAAGGTTTAAAAATCGTACATATGGAAGGCACTTATGACTTAGATGGTGATGGCCTTAAAGAGTTTGCAACCATTGAGTCTGGTTCAGTTGGGGGAAAACAATTATCTGTTGTTCGTTATTATGAAATTAATAAAAACGGCTATCAAGAAATAGGTTGGGAATTTGAAGCGCCTGAGGGCGTGTTGGGAAATTTTGTTGATGTTGAGCTTGGTGATCTAGATGGCGATGGAACACCAGAGCTAATTACAGTTTCTAATATATCTGAAAACGGTGACGATGAACTACTTCAACCAATTGTATTTTATTATTATTGGGATGGTGCCCAGTTTAGTGAAGAGCCAGGTGGGGTAATAAACCTTTCTGATGGTAGGAGTTTTGTTCGTGCTCAAAATTTTACAATAATGGATTTCGATGGGGATATGGATCAAGAGCTCGCTGTATCGGTTGGTAGCCCCCTAAGACAAGTAATAGTGTTGGACTTAGATGATAATGGCGACTGGCTAGAAGTTGAAACATTAAGACCAAATGGGATGCGCTCAGGTATTGGATCAATTTCTGTAACAGCTGTTGATTGGAATAAGGATGGATATGACGACTTAATCACTTCATCTATTGAAGGTTCTACCCTCAAAACACAGCCGTATTATAATGCAGGTGGAGAGCTCTTAGCTGGAAAAGGTGAAGAGATAAATATTCCTGGTTTAGATGGGTTAATTCCAATTAGTATATCTGTTTTAGATTGGAATAAGGATGGAATAACTGATATTATCCTCCCTTTTTATAATGGCGATTTGGTTTCTATGACGCTTTATGGAGACTTCATTGATATTCAGAAAATGCCTATAGAAGGTGGGCCCTTATCTGATATCCGCGTTTCAGATTTTAATCAAGACTCCTACAGTGACCTGCTTTTGGTTTCGGGCGATATGAATGTACTGTCTATGGTATATGGCAGTATAGATGGAATGAGCGGTCCATCAGAATTTTTTTCAATAGAAGAAGCGGGCGCTAAAGAAGCCCAAGTATTTACAGCGCTACCTGTTATGTCCCAGGGAATTTATACTGGTACAGTTATTGCTGCAGGCTGGGATGGCTACGAACCTACTTTATTTATGGTTGAAATAGGAAAAGGACCTCAGCCCGAAAAGCCAGATGTTGCCACAGATGATATTCCTAAAGAAGAAACCGGTATTTATCCTGATATTCCTAGTGATGATATTGTATTAGCAGACCCACCCGCCACTCTAGAAACAATGGCTCAGACTTTACCAGATGGTATTTTACCCAAACACGTATTAACTGTAAATCAAGCATTTGCATATACGCTGCCTGAAGAAGAAAAAAAGGAGTTTTACAGTTTTCGATGGCTACAGCCCCCACCCAATGGTATGTTTTTTCATTATGATTCTAGATCTATTCGTTGGGTTCCTGATGATGGACAATTAGGCGCGTATAAAATAGCATACCATGTGGAAAGAAAATTAGGAGAAACGGTTACGCCTTCAATTGCAAAAAAGGATACGCTTTTAACGTATAAAGTTATTCCTGATCTTGAGGGTGATGATGAAAGACTTTGGATATACGTCAATGATCCGCCAATAATAGCATCTGAACCTGAAGGAACGGAATTTGTTGGTGGAGAGTCTTTTGTATATAAGCCATTAATACTGGATAGAAATATTGATAAGAAGATTAGGGTTGATCTTGAGTCAGCACCCCAAGGAATGCGAGTTGAAAATAATGAATTTGTTATATGGGATACCGACTCATCGCATATTGATATATATGATATAAGGTTGGTTGTAACCGATGGTTTTGATAGGGCTATTCAAAATTTTAGTTTATTTGCTAGGGCAGGAGTCAAAATTTTATCGGAAGCTAACATAGAGGCTGAAATTGATGAACCATATAGATATAAAATTGATATATGGAGACCAGATCTCGAACATATACTTAATTTTTCACTAAGCGATGCACCTGATGGTATGGCAATTGACAAAACAGGGCTAGTCACTTGGACCCCATCTACCACACAAATAGATACACAGAAATTCACTGTAAAAGTAAATCACGGTGTTGCGGTTGATTCTCAAACTGTTAAACTATATGTAAATCATCCCCCAATTATTCGCTCTGCCCCTTTAAAAATGAACGTTATTAATTTTGGTGAGGAATATCGCTTCGCGTTGGATGTTTTTGATCCAAATAAAAATGATGACTTAATTTTCACAGCGATTGAAATGCCTGATGGTATGCGCATGG
>Ga0208261_1000899_pt1 | contig 11119 bp, 11 predicted proteins | sample Knorr_S7_td_DCM__FD_185595 | JGI IMG/M metagenome (GOLD analysis project Ga0208261, IMG submission 185595) | Marine microbial communities from Southern Atlantic Ocean transect - Knorr_S7_td_DCM_ad_131m_LV_B (SPAdes) (version 3) | ecosystem: Environmental > Aquatic > Marine > Oceanic | place...
AATGTTCATTTAAATATTGCGAAAGTAGCTCAGGGGTAGAGCATCACCTTGCCAAGGTGAGGGTCGCGGGTTCAAATCCCGTCTTTCGCTCCAGAAGATATATACTGCATAATGCTGAAGTGGTGGAATTGGTAGACACGTTGGACTTAAAATCCAATGGATAGTAATATCCGTGCGGGTTCAAGTCCCGCCTTCAGTACAAAAGGGGTTAATCTTTAAGATTAACCCCTTTTTTTATTTATAAAAGATTGCTATTTTTGAGACTAAACTTGTTCAATTGATTAAATATAAAAATAATATTGCCTTCTTTTTACTTTTCCTATTTAATGCAAAGAGGTTAAAAAATAAATCTGCTCAGGAATTTATTGATTAGTTTAATTCAATTGGTCCATTTATTTCTTTATTATTTTTTGAATAGATGAATGATTAATTTTAATAAAATATATACCCTTATCTAGTTCTGAGAGATTAATCTGCTCTAAAGAATAATTTTTATATTCAAGAACTATTCGTCCGTTAATATCATAAATTATTAAATCAATAGGCTGATTAAAGTTTTTAAGAAATAGAATTCCATCAGTGGGATTTGGATAAGCCTCTAATTTGTTTTGATCAACTGAATTTAAACCTAGCGCAGCATCTGTAATTTTATATATGTTCCCTTGAATTGATCCTACATACATTTCTCCATTTACGTCTTCTCCAAATGTAACCCATGATCCACTCGCATTCGGACTGTCAAGATACATATCCCAGGAATCAGAATTTGAATCATATGATAGCATTCCTATTTCTTGACTGCAATAATCTGCAAAAAAATACACACCATTCATTCCATTAATTTGACTTCCTCTATAGGGGTATCCACCAGTTATTGAACATTTAAAAAATCCACTATTACTATGAGAATATTCACCTACAGGAAATGTCAACTCACTACTATCTGGACAATTTGAACTTGTATTATATGTTGTATTGCCTTCATAACATCTCCATCCATAATTTATTGCAGATGGATTATCACTTACCATATTTATTTCTTCAAATTCATTTTGTCCCACATCTGCTATCCATAGATCTCCATTGTTATCAAAGGTGAATTTCCATGGATTTCTTAAGCCAGCTGCCCAAATTTCATCTCCATAGGGATTATCACTTGGAATAGAATATGTTGAGCCATTATCAATATCAATTCTAAGCATTTTCCCTAGTAGTGAATTTAGGTTTTGAGAATAATTTTGAGGATCACCTCCACTTCCTCCATCTCCCATTCCAATATATAAATAGCCATCAGGACCAAAATTAATGCATCCACCATTGTGGTTTGAATATGGCTGATTTATTGTCATTAGTATTGTTTCCGAAGTATTAGCTATATCCGGATTAGAACTTACACTGTACTTAGCTATTACCGTATTACCACTATTATTTATATAATTAACAAAAAAATATGGAGTTGAAGGATAATTGGGATGAAATGCTAAACCTAATAGCCCTCTTTCACCTCCATAATAGACTTTGTTTTCGATATCTAAAAATGGAGTTGAATTAACTGTTCCATTTGAATTAAGAATTTTAATTTTTCCAGGTTGTTCTACAATAAATAGCCTTTCATCTCCTGCATGTTTTATTTCAACAGGGCTATCAAATGATGGGCCAAAACTTTCTAAAGTAACATTTTGCGAATAAATATTATTGAATAATAATAATAATATTAAAGGAATTAGTATTTTTTTCATTTTAAATCTATAAATAATTCATAATCTTTTTTGTTGCACCTGTATTTTCTAAGATAAAATTATAGTTTGTTTTTCCACTTTTATTAGATTCTATTTCATTTGTTAATAATGAATCTAATAGAGCTTTAAATTCTTCATTATTTTTTATACTATACATTCCACCAAGCTCTATCATCTTTTTAGCCTCTGTAAATTTAGAATAATTTTTTCCTATTATAATTGGCACCCCAAATGCTGCAGGCTCTAATGTATTATGAAGGCCTGAATTTCCCATTCCTCCTCCAACATATGCGATATCTGCATATTTATATAATCTTGCAAGCATACCAACATTATCAATAATTAACACATCCAAATTTATGTTATCATATGATAATTCAGAATATAAAATAGACTTTTTATTAATTGAATTTCTTAAACTATTAATTTTATTTTTATCTATTTCATGAGGCGCAAGAATAAACTTTGTATTCTCTTTACAGGTATTAATATAATCAACTATAATACTTTGATCCCCTTCCCAAATACTACCTGCTACTATACATTTATTATTCATCTTAAACTCATTAATATATTTGATAGAATTATTGTTATCTAGAGTATTCATTACTCTATCAAACCTGGTATCTCCACATATGAATGTATTGTTATGGCCAAAGTTTTCTATAATCTTTTTAGATTCTTGATCTTGAACTAATATGTAATCAAATTTTAGAATACTATTTGCTATAAAGTTAAAGGGCCAAGAAAACTTAACATCACCTTCTTTAAATTTTCCACATATTAATGCAGATTTAATCCCATAATTTCTTACATATTTTATATAGTTTGGCCATATTTCATTTTTTACAAAAACTACAAGTTTTGGATTGACAATTTTTAAAAATTTTCTTGCATTTTTATTTGAATCTAATGGGAGATAAGCCACTACATCAGCAATCTTAGAAGATTTTTTAACTTCATAACCAGATGGTGAAAGAAATGTGAGAACAATTTTATGATCATTATATTTTTCTTTTAACTTTTTAAATACAGGCAGCCCCTGTTCATATTCTCCCAATGAAGAACAATGAACCCATATTACCTTATCATTTATGTTAATAGAAGATTTAATTTTATCAAAAGACTCCTTCCTTCCAATTAAACCAAGTCTAATTTTTCTGTTAAAATTTGATAAAATCCAAATAAAAAATTCTGTTATGTTAACTAGTAAATTATAAATAACCTTAATTATATTTTTAGCTAAAGTACAGTACTTAATGTAAATATTTAATTTTTATATTAAAATATTCATCTAAAATAAATTCCTATATTAGTTAATTCGAAACTAACTAAAAAAACAAATATGAAAAGGGTTTTAACCATATTTATAGCCTTATTTACTTTAAGTCTATTTGCACAAAACACATATATTCATTGTGGAAAATTAATTGACACAAAAAAAGGAAAGGTATATCAAAATAAAACAATAATTGTTTCTAAAGACAGAATAGTTGCAGTTAAAAATGGTTATGTAAATTCAGATGATCCAAGTGATACTATAATTGATTTGAGCATTAATACTGTAATGCCAGGATTTATAGATATGCATGTTCATATTGAAAATGAATATGATCCCAAAAGATTTATAAATGAATTTACATTAAATGAAGCAGATAGAGCATTTAATTCACTAGAATTTGCAGAAGTGACATTAATGGCTGGATTTACTACTGTAAGAGATTTGGGAGGTAGTGGAGTAAATATATCATTAAGGGATGCAATCAATAATGGAAAGGTCATTGGCCCAAGAATTTTTACAGCGGGTAAAGCTATAGGAACAACTGGAGGTCACGCAGATCCAACAAATGGTTATAGAAAAACTTTACAAGGTGATCCAGGTCCAAAGCAGGGAGTGATTAATAGTGTTGATGATGCTAAAAAAGCAGTAAGACAGCGCTATAAAGATGGAGCAGATAATATTAAAATTACTGCTACAGGTGGTGTAATGAGTATAGCAAAAAACGGACAAAATCCTCAGTTTACTTTAGAAGAAATTAAATCAATATGTGATACAGCGAAGGATTACGGAATGATTATAGCTGCTCATGCTCATGGAGATGAAGGAATTAAAAGAGCAATAATTGGTGGGGTAACTACTATTGAACATGGAACATTAATGAGTGAGAGCAGTATGGAATTAATGAAGCAATATGGAACGTATTTTGTTCCTACAATAACTGCTGGAAAGGAAGTTGCAGAAAAAGCAAAAATTAAAGGCTATTATAATGAGCTGGTGGTTCCAAAAGCATTAGCTATTGGACCTCAGATTCAAGCTACATTTAGTAAAGCATATGCAAAAGGAGTAAAAATTGCTTTTGGCTCTGATGCAGGAGTTTTCTCACATGGCAAAAACGCAAAGGAATTTGGATATATGCATGAGGTTGGTATGCCAGTAATGGAATGTTTACAATCAGCAACTATTACTAATGCCGATATATTAGGGTATTCAAATGAATTAGGTCAAATCAGTGAAGGATTTATTGCTGATATTGTTGCTACTAAAAACAATCCAATAGATGATGTTTCAACTTTAGAAAATGTAATTTTTGTAATGAAAAATGGAGTGATATATAAGAACTGATTTTATTTATTTTTAAAGCTCATTAATAGAATTAGAATCATTCCAGTAGTTACTGCTAAATCAGCTATATTAAATATTCCTGTTTTAAAAATTCCTCCTAAATCAATAAACAAAAAATCAGTAACTGATCCATAGATAATTCTATCAAATATATTTCCTATACCTCCTCCTATAATTATTGAAAATCCAATTAATGAAACTTTATCAATTTCTTTATCCCTGTATACATATATAATTATACTTATTAGTACAATTATTGGGAGAATAATCAGAAATACTGATTTCATAATTGGAGAAAAACCACTACCCATACCTAGAAATGCACCGCTATTTTCAACATTTGTTAAAATAAAATATTCTCCTATTAGTTTTATGTCTGAATATTGTTCAACATTATTTCGAATTAAAATCTTGCTTATTTGATCTAGAAAAATGCTTAAAGCAATTATAATACTAATTGATATATTTCTTTTCTTTTCTATCATAAATTAATTTGATATAGAGCTTGCCTCTACATTGCTGTTTATTTTTCTAACTAAGCCTTGAAGTACTTTCCCAGGTCCAATTTCAATAAAATTATTTCCTCCATCTTGTATCATTTTTTCTACTGACTGAGTCCACTTTACAGGTGAGGTCAGTTGAGATATAAGATTTTCTTTAATTTTTGTTTCATCTGAAACAGCTTCAGCACTTACATTTTGATAAACCGGACAAATTGGTTTGTTAAATACAGTGTTTTTTATGGCATCTTCAAGCTCTTGTTTTGCATCTTCCATTAGAGGAGAATGAAATGCACCTCCTACGGGAAGAACTAAAGCTCTTCTAGCTCCACTTTCTTTTAATTTTTCACAGGCTAGGTTAATACCTTGAATCTCGCCTGAAATAACTAGCTGTCCTGGACAATTATAGTTTGCAGCTACAACAACACCATCAATTCCTTTACAAACCTCTTCAACAATATTATTTTCTAATCCAAGTACTGCTGCCATCGTTCCAGGATTGTTATCACATGCTTTTTGCATTGCTTTAGCTCTTGCAGATACTAGTCTCAAACCATCTTCGAAGCTAAGAGTATTATTAGCTGCCAATGCAGAGAATTCTCCAAGAGAATGCCCAGCAACCATGTCAGGATTAAAATTATCACCTAATGTTTTTGATAGAATCACTGAATGTAAAAAAATAGCAGGCTGTGTTACTTTAGTCTGTTTTAAATCTTCTACAGATCCACCAAACATAATTTCAGTAATATTAAATTCAAGGAGAACATTAGCTTTTTCAAATAAATCTTTTGCTAAGTCTGAATTATTATATAATTCCAAACCCATTTCTGGGTATTGTGCTCCTTGACCGGGAAATATATATGCGTTCATATTAATTAAATATAAATCAAATTATTTTTTTTCATATGTTTCATAGGTAAATGAATAATCATGCCTTTTATCAATATCGTGAAAAATTTCTGATACAAGATCCCAATTCTTCTTATTAAATTCTGGAAAAAACGTATCCGCATCAAAATTGCCATGAACTCTAGTAAGCTCAATTTTATCAACTAAATTAATATATAGCTTATATATCTCTCCACCTCCAATGATATATGGATTAGGGTCATTTTTGCAAATTTTTATTGCATCTAAAATATCATTTACAACAATAACTTCTTTTGGAACATTTAAATTTTTTTTTCTAGATATTACTATATGAGTTCTGTTTGGAAGTAATTTTGGAAATGTGTCAAATGTTTTTCTTCCCATAATTATATAATGACCAGATGTAAGTTTTTTAAATCTTTTTAGATCATCAGGAAGATCCCATATAAGTTTATTGTCTTTTCCTATTGCATTATTTTCAGAAGCTGCAACTATTATAGTTAAACAATTTTTTTTAGAATTTTCTTTTTCCATATGTTGTTAAATAGCTACATCTCCTTTTATATGAGGATCCGGGTTATAATTTACTAATTTAAAATCATCATAGCTGAATTTAAATATATCCTTAATTTCAGGATTAATTTCTATAGTTGGTAATTCCTTTGGAGTACGTGTAAGCTGTAATTTAACTTGATCAAAATGATTTGTATAAATATGAGCATCACCAAATGTATGTATAAATTCACCTGGCTTATATCCAGAAACTTGAGCAATCATTAGGGTAAAAAGTGAATATGAGGCAATGTTAAATGGTACGCCTAAAAAAATATCAGCACTTCTTTGATATAATTGACATGACAATTTACCTTCATTAACATAAAACTGAAAAAAGGCATGACATGGAGGAAGGGCTGCTTTCCCTTTAGCTACATTCTCTTTAAATGAAATTGATGTATCTGGCAAAACAGACGGATTCCATGCAGAGACAAGCATTCTTCTGCTGTTTGGATTTTTCTTTAGATTCTCTACTAATTCTTTTATTTGGTCGATATTATCTCCATTCCAATTTCTCCATTGAAAGCCATATACGGGACCAAGATCTCCATTTTCATCGGCCCATTCATTCCATATTCTTACCCCATTTTCATTTAAATATTGAATATTAGTATCCCCTTTAAGAAACCAAAGTAATTCATATATAATAGATTTTAAATGCAATTTTTTTGTAGTAAGCATAGGAAATCCTTTGCTTAAATCAAATCTCATTTGATATCCAAAAACACTTTTTGTTCCAGTCCCTGTTCTGTCCTGTTTAAAATCTCCATTTTCTAGAACATGCTTGACAAGATCCAAATATTGTTTCATAAGTAAATTTTCTTGCTGATAAAAATAAAAATTGATCAATAAGTGAAATAATAAAAGCTCTAAAAGTTATTAACTTTTTACCCAATTATCATTCCTGCGATTGTGGCAGATAATAGTGATGCAAGTGTCCCCCCAATTAATGCTTTAAAACCAAATTTTGATAAATTTTTTCTTTGCCCCGGAGCTAAAGAACCTATCCCTCCAATTTGTATTCCAATGGATGCAAAATTAGCAAATCCACATAGCATATATGTTGCAATAATTATTGATTTTTGATAGCTCAGATGTACAAGGCTTGATGCTTCCTTTAAATCGGCTAGTTGAATATATCCAATAAATTCACTGGCTACTATTTTAATCCCTAGTAATTGCCCCATTAGTGTTACATCTTCTTTTGCTACTCCAATTAGCCACATTAATGGAGCAAAAAGATAGCCCAAAATAAGCTCAATTGATAGATTAGAATAAACTGTATTATTTGCAATCCAACTATTTATTTCAACAAGGTCACCAAATTTATCTAGCATATAATTACCCATTGCTATAAATGCTATAAAAACCAGTAGCATTGCAGCTATATTTGCAGCTAGCTTTAGTCCTTCAGTAGCTCCATTAGAGATTGCATCTAGAAAGTTGTCACCAATTTTATCTTGAGATATATTAACATTGGTATCAATTTTTTCAGTTTCTGGATATAATATTTTTGATATAACTATAGCTCCTGGTGCAGCCATAACAGATGCTGTTAAAAGATGCTTAGCATAAAATATTTTAAGTTCAGGGTCTTCGCCACCTAAAAACCCTATATATGCTGCTAATACTCCACCTGCTACAGTTGCCATTCCTCCAATCATAACCAATAGAATTTCTGATTTGGTCATCTTTTCAAGATAGGCTTTAATCATCAGTGGAGATTCAGTTTGACCTAAAAATATATTTCCTGCAACACTTAAACTTTCAGGTCCTGAAACACCCAATATTTTTGATAGCATTAAAGCCATAATCTTAACAACTTTTTGAATTATTCCAAAATAAAATAATACTGAGGTTAGAGCTGCAAAAAAGATCACAGTAGGTAGAATTGCAAAAACAAAAACATTTCCAAAATTGTCTAAACTTACTAGATCTCCAAATAGGAATTTAGTTCCCTCCATAGTGAAGTCCAATATTTTTACAAATATTTTCCCAGCAAACTCAAATATTGCTTGAATAAACGGAATTTTCAATACACCAATTGCAAGAATCAATTGAATTAGTAATCCAAATGATGCTGCCTTCCAGTTTATTGCTTTTCTATTGTTGCTTAAAAGAAATGAAATAAAAATTAAAAATCCCATTCCAATAATTCCTCTATAAAAGGTGCTAAAAGTAAATCCAGAACTTTGAATTATTTCACTAGTATCAATATTTTGTGACGAAGCACTTGTAGAAAATAGGATTACTACAAATAAAAGTAATGCAGATCTAAGTTTACCTATTAGAAATTTCATCTCTTATTTTTGCTGCTGTTTCATAATTTTCATTTTGAACAGCAATTTTTAATAATTTCTGAAGCTCATCTATGGTTTTGTCTTTAAAATCTTCAGAATTTGCTAATGTCGTTTCTTCAGAAAATAATTCTTTAAATAAAATTTTATCTTCTTCGTCATATTCCTCAATTTCAATAATTATTCCTGCCTTTTCAAGTATATTTTCGTAAGTAAATATTGGCGCATCAAATCTGGTGGCAAGAGCAATGGCATCGCTAGTCCTAGAATCAATTATCTCCTCAATTCCATCCCTTTCACAAATAATACTTGAATAAAAAACACCATCAACTAGCTTATGAATTATTACTTGCTTAATAGTAATATCAAATCTTTCACAAAAATTCTTAAATAAATCATGTGTCAATGGCCTTGGTGGTTTAATGTCTTTTTCAATAGCAATAGCAATAGACTGTGCTTCATATGTGCCAATGACAATTGGAAGCTTTCTTTCCCCATCCAGTTCACTGAGAATTAGAGCATATGCTCCATTTTGAGTTTGACTATAAGAAATACCATTAATTAAAAGTCTAATTAATTCCATTTAAAGAATTTATAGAGATTGATTATTAACAAATGTAATATTTTTAATCAAATAGAAAAATGCTTATGCATTTTCAGCTTTAAAAGTTTTTAACCCTTCAATTAATTTCGGGACAACTTCAAATGCATCTCCTACTATGCCATAGTCAGCTGCTTTAAAGAATGGTGCGTCGGGATCAGTGTTTATAACTACTTTAACTTTTGATGAATTAATTCCTGCTAAATGCTGAATTGCACCTGAAATACCTATAGCAATATATAAGTTTGATGCGACTAATTTTCCAGTTTGACCAACATGTTCGCTGTGCGGTCTCCATCCTAAATCTGAAACTGGCTTTGAACATGCAGTAGCAGCTCCCAATACTTCTGCTAATTCCTCAATCATTCCCCAATTTTCAGGGCCCTTTAATCCTCTTCCACCAGAAACTACTATTTCAGCATCGGCAATAGTTACCTTATTACTTGCTTTTTCAGTTGATTTTAAATTTACATTGGAAGAAACTAAACTTATTTCAAATGTTTCAACCTGAGCAGAAGTTTTGTTTTCAATAATTCCATGTGAATTTTTTGAAATAGCTAAAAGACTTTTATTTGTGTTGATTTTAGCATATTCAAATGCTTTATTAGTAAATGAATTTCTCTTAACTGTAATTGGGTTAAATTCATTAGGAATTTCTATAACATTAGTAATATAGCCAGCATTAATTTTAACTGATAAAATTGATCCAAGATATTTAGCATTAGAACTCGAACTTATTATGGCAATTTCTGCATTTTCTTTTTCAAATGCTTGCATAATTACATCGGCATATAAAGACGCATTGAAATTATTTAAATTATCATTGGATACATTTAAAACTTTATCAACCCCATAATTTCCTAATTCGCTTGGATCATTTGCATTAATTGATAAAGCAGTAATAGAAGTATTTAATTTATTAGCTAGAGCCTTTGCATAAGAAGCAATTTCAAAAGAATCTTTCTTATATTTTCCATTTTCTGATTCAGCGTATATTAATATTCCCATCTTATATTGCTTTAGCTTCGTTATGAAGAAGATTGATAAGCTCGTCTACATTATCTGACGAAACTAATGTTACTTCACTTTTAGGTTCTGGTTTTTCAAAATTTACTGTAGTTGTATAATCTTCTGCTTCAATTGGATCAACTATTTGTAGTTCTTTTCTTCTAGCCATCATAATACCTCTCATATTAGGAATTCTAAGATCACTTTCCTCAACTATCCCTTTCTGCCCGGCAATTACAATTGGAAACTTAGATTCAATAATTTCTTTTCCACCTTCAATTTCTCTGGAGGCTGTAATATTATCGTTATTAATTTCAACGCTAATACATTTGTCAACAAAATTATAATCTGTTAAGCAAGCGATCATTCCAGGAACCATTCCTCCATTATAGTCTATAGATTCTCTTCCACCAATAACCAAATCGTAGTTTTCTGATTTAACTATATGAGCAATTTGTTTTGCTACATTAAGTCCACTTTTAGGCTCCATATTAATCCTTATTGCTTTATCAGCACCAATTGCGAGGGCTTTCCTTAGAGTAGTATCAGAATCTGCAAGTCCTACATTAATAACATCAACGGAAGCTCCTTGTTTTTCTTTAAGCCACATTGCTCTTGTTAGTCCAAATTCATCATTTGGATTAATAACAAATTGCACTCCATTTTTATCAAATTTTGAATTGTTGTCGGTAAAATTAATTTTTGATGTTGTATCAGGGACGTGACTTATACAAACTAAAATTTTCATTATATATAATGGATAAAATTTGGTAGATAAAAATACATAATTTAAGTTAGATTTTTTATTATGAAACAAATATTTTTTGTGATACCATTTAATTAATATTTAAGTTTATTATTTTTGTTCAAAATTTTGATTTGATGAGAGTTATTCAATTTAGAGAAGCAGTATGTGAAGCAATGAG
>Ga0208261_1000902_pt1 | contig 11104 bp, 12 predicted proteins | sample Knorr_S7_td_DCM__FD_185595 | JGI IMG/M metagenome (GOLD analysis project Ga0208261, IMG submission 185595) | Marine microbial communities from Southern Atlantic Ocean transect - Knorr_S7_td_DCM_ad_131m_LV_B (SPAdes) (version 3) | ecosystem: Environmental > Aquatic > Marine > Oceanic | place...
CTTTAGATAATAATGATATGCGCTTTGCAACTAATCAAGGATTTAACAGTGGAGATCAATTTTATACCTATTTAAAAGATAGTTTTGATGCTCTTTATGAAGAAGGAAAAACTAATCCTAAGATGATGTCTGTTGGTTTGCATTGTAGATTAATTGGAAGACCTGGTAGAATTCAATCGTTAAAAAAATTTTTAGACTATGTTCTAAAACATAAGGATATATGGATTTGTAAAAGAATAGATATAGCTAAACATTGGATTAAAAACTATTCCGATATATAAAATTCAAATGAATAATAAAAAAAATATTTTTTTAAATGGTTTAATTGATCTTGCGCAATCAAGACTTGGGACAAAAATTGTATATAAAACTGATGAATTTTTTGCACCGGCAAAAAGAATAATCAATCCTTGGCCCCCAGTATTCAAGGAAGGAGTTTTTGACAAAAATGGTAAATGGATGGATGGATGGGAAACGCGAAGAAAAAGAAATAAAGGTCATGATTATCTAATTTTAAAACTTGGCAAACCAGGAAGAATATACAAGGTGGATGTGGATACTTCTTATTTTAATGGAAACCAGCCTTCAAAAGTTTCTTTAGAAGCAACCTTCAGTAAAAAAAAAATACCAGATAAAAATTGTAAATGGATTACAATTTTGAAAAAAAAACCTACTAAAGCTAATAGACATCATTTTTTTAATATAAAAAATAAATCTATATTCACTCATGTTAAACTAAACATTTTCCCGGACGGAGGGGTTGCTAGACTAAGAATTTATGGCTCAATGAATGTTAAAAAAAATTTCGATAAAATTACTAATTTAACTTCAGTTTTAAATGGAGCTAAACCAATAGCTTGCAATAATGAACATTTTGGAAGAGCAGAAAATATTCTTGCTCCTGGAAAGGGAAAAAATATGGGAGATGGATGGGAAACAAGAAGAAGCAGAGGTAAAAATTTTGATTGGCTAATAATCAAATGTGCTGCTCCTGGAAAAATAAATAAAATTCAAATTGACACACATCATTTTAAGGGAAATTTTCCAGATAAATGCTCTTTGCAAGGAGCATATATACCTGAAAAAAATTCTGGAAAATCTATAGTAAACAAATCAAAAAAATGGAAATTTTTACTAAATAAAGTAAAGCTTTATGCTAATAAAAAACATAATTTCCAAAATAAAATAATGAAAAATAAAAAAATAAATTACATTAGAATTAATATTTTTCCTGATGGTGGAATTTCTAGAATTAGAGCTTTTGGAAAGGTTGAATAGTGAAAAAAATTATAATCCCAAAACCTATAAATAAGTCTAATTTTTCTGAGTTTGGAGAAGTGATTACCACAAAGGATATTAAACCCCTTAGAATAAACAATGGTTATGCAGAAAGATTTGATGGTATTGCAAATTTAGACACGAAAATAAATGATGGTGAGACTACGATTTCGATATTTTCTGCTTTAAAAAGAAATTTTCCAATGAGAATTGATATGATGGAAAAACATCCATTAGGTAGCCAAGCTTTTATTCCGATGAAAGAAACTACTTTTCTGGCCTTTGTAGCACCAAAAGGTGACAAACCCGTAATTGAAAAAATCCAATCTTTCATTATTGCACCAGGAATTGGGATCAATTACAAAGCTGGTGTATGGCATTTCCCTTTAATATCAACTGAGGATATGAATTTTTTAGTTGTAGACAGAAAAGGATCTGGAGAAAATTTAGTTATAGAAGATTTAAATAAATATGAATTAATACTTGATTATAAACCCGCCGTATAACTACGACGGGTTTAATATATTATAATTTATTTTTTATTAGATATTGCTAAGTGAACGATTGCGCCTAAAGCAGCACCAATCATCCAAGAATATCCTCCTCCGCCACCTAAGTTAGCGAAGAAATCACCTAGAGCACCAGGTAAAATATTTGGCCAAACAGATCCAACAGCAATGTAACCTGATAAGATCCAAGCTATCATTCCTTTTTGGTTAAAGCCTCCGTTGTAATGATATTTACCATTTGGTCTATCAGTAAATAAATCATCAACTTTAAGCTTCTGTTGTTTGATAATATAATAATCAGTTATCATAATACCAAATACTGGCGCTAATATTGCTCCTAAAGTATTTACAAAAGGAAACATTCCCATTTGTGTAATTACAGAAACCCATAGACCACCAACGATAAAACCACAGATCGCAGTAATTAGTCCACCAGTTCTGAAATTTATTTTACTAGGAATTAAATTAGCTAAGTCATATGCAGGAGGTATAAAGTTAGCAACCATATTTATACCAACCGTTGCTGCAAAGAATGCAAATGCTGCAATGATTGTTAATAATACGTTATCAACTTTAGCTACCATGTCTGTTGGTTGAGCTACGTACTCACCAAATACAGCAATAGTTCCTCCAGTAATCATCAATGTAATGAATGAGAAGAAGATTACGTTTCCTACAAGACCCCATAGGTTACCTTTTTTCATTTCATTTTCATTTTTGACAAATCTAGCAAAGTCACCAAAGTTAATTACTACTGCAGCAAAATATCCTACCATAATTGAAAACACTGCTAAGAAAGCTCCAAAATCACCTAAGCCTTCAAAACCACCTGAACGTGTTCCTCCAGAAAATATATTTCCAACTTCTGATAAAAGTCCTCCCCCTGCTTTTGCCCAGATTGCTATCATTAGTACTAACATAACAACATAAACCGCTGGACCAGCAAAGTTTAAGAATCTTCTAATTAAATCAACACCTTGCCAGAACAAATAAATTTGGAATACTGAAACAAATATGAATGATATCCACATAGTAGAACTCATTCCTAAAAATTCACCACCAGTACTTGCTCCAAATAAGGTTGTTAAAAGTAATGCTACAGCTGTTGAAGCTGCATAAGTTTGTGCCCCATACCAGAACATTGCAACTAGTCCTCTGGCCATTGCTGGAAAGTTTGCTCCAAATACGCCCATACTAACTCGTGCAAAAACTGGATAAGGAATTCCATGTTTAACACTTGGTTTTCCAGATAAATTAACTAGCCACATAATAAAAAATCCTGCAAGAATTAATGCAAGAAAAACTGACCAGCCGTTTAATCCAGAAGCCAAAAATAGTGATGCTGCCAAAGTATATCCAAATAAACTTTGAACATCATTTGCCCATACGTTAAAGATTTCAAACCAACCCCAGTTTTTCTTATTACTTGGAGTAGGAGCTAAATCTGAATTGTAGAGCTTTTTTGATCTACTCATAAAAGTATCTCCCTTCATGTTACTTTCAATTTATTGTTGGACGCTATGATGATTTAAAGGGTAGGTAAAGAGTATTTTTATAAATGCAAAAAAACATGCATTATACAACAAATTAAAACCCCATAATGGTCGCTTATTGAATTATTTTCAAAATTTAATAGAATGATTCTAAATTGATAGAACAAGTAATCATATTAACTCAGATTATATTTATAGATATAATTTTAGCAGCAGATAATGCAATTATAATTGGTCTGATAGCTGCAAGCTTTGTTCCAAAAAATAGAAAAAAAATTATTTTATGGGGAGTTGCAGGGGCATTAGTTTTTAAAGTTATTTTTGCTATTTTTGCAACATATCTATTTAAATTTTATTGGATTAAAGTTCTTGGTGGAATACTTTTAATTTGGATCGTTAATGATTTAAGAAAAGATTTATTTGAAATAAAAAAAATTAAATCTCCAACAAAAAAATCTAAGGAACCTTCCTATATACAAAGTGTTTATAAAGTTTTATTTGCAGATATTACAATAAGCTTTGATAATGTCATTGGGGTAGTAGCTGCTGCAAAAGGATATTTTGGATTTATGATTTTTGGATTAGTTCTGTCTGTAGTGCTGACTGGAGCAGGTGCAACTTATTTAGCAAACTATATCCAAAAACATCTTTGGATAGCTTATATTGGTCTAGCCTTTATTTTTTTAGTTGCTATTCAACTTATAATTAGTGGTCTAGCTGATTTTGGAATGATAAATATAAACGAAAATTTTTTAAAGTACTTTTAGTAAGAATATTTTTTTGAAGGATATTTTTTTGATATAACTTCTTGTTTAAACTTTTTAATACCCACGTTTATAGCTTTTTTAATATTTGCAAATTTTTTTACAAATCTTATATTTGTTTCGTTTAAACCTAAAAGATCATCAGTCACTAAAACTTGACCATCACAATGAAGTGATGAACCAATTCCTATAGTTGGTATTTTAATTGATCTTGTAATCAATTTAGCAGCTGATGTTTCTACACACTCTAAAACAATTGCAAAGACTCCTATATTTTCTAATAATTTTGATTCCCTTAAAATCTTTCTTTTTTCATTTTTAGATTTTCCTTTAGATCTAAATTTACCTCTAACACTTTGAGGTAACAAACCAAGATGACCCATTACAGGTATTTTATTTTTTACCAAATATTTTATTATCTCTCTTATCTTGACGCCTCCCTCTAATTTTACAGCATCACACTTTGTTTCTCTCATAACTTTAATTGAATTTTTAAGTGCTTCTTTTTTATTACGATAAGTTCTGTATGGCATATCCACAACCATTAAACTTTTTTTAGTGCCCATTCGAACACTTTTTGAGTGTTCAATCATATTTTTTAAAGTAACTTTTCTAGTTGTATTATAATTATAAAGAACAGAGCCTAATGAATCTCCTACTAAAGTTATATCAGCATATTTATCCACTTCTTCTGCAAAATTTTTTGAATAAGCCGTTAAGCAGATAATTTTAGATTTATTTTTTTTTTTTATAATTTTTTTAATCTTACTATTCATTACTCTAATTCTATTGTACTTGGTGGTTTGGATGTTATATCGTAAACCACTCTATTAATACCATTTATATTATTAATTATTTTATTTGAAACAAGCTGCATAAACTCTTTTGAAAAATTAAAAAAATCAGCTGTCATACCGTCCTCTGATGTAATTGCTCTTAACAAACACATATATTCATAAGTTCTGTTGTCGCCCATAACTCCAACAGTTTTAACTGGCAATAAAGCTGCATAGGCTTGCCATATCTTGCTATATAAATTGTGCTGTCTCAATGAATTAATAAAAATATCATCAGCTTCTTGTAAAATTTTAATTTTATTCTCTGTTATTTCGCCTGGTATTCTTATTGCCAAACCTGGACCAGGAAATGGATGTCTTAATACGATCTCTTTAGACAATTTAAGTTCTAACCCCAATTTTCTTACTTCATCTTTAAACAATAATCTTAATGGCTCAACCAATTTTAATTTCATGTTTTTGGGTAGTCCACCAACATTGTGATGTGATTTTATTTTGGATGTTTGACTGCCAGTTACTGACTTGCTTTCAATTATATCTGGATAGAGCGTTCCTTGGGCTAAATACTTAACATTCTTTATTTTCTTTGCATATCTCTCAAAAATTTTAATAAATAAATTACCAATTATTTTTCGTTTATTTTCAGGTTCACTAACATTTTTAAGCTTATTTAAAAATAATTTTTTAGCATCGACGTAAATCAAATTTATTTTAAATTTATTTTTAAAAGTTTTTACAACTTGAGTTTCTTCATTTTTTCTTAATAGACCTGTGTTTACAAAAATACATGTTAATTGTTTTCCTACAGCATTATGAATTAATTTGGCAACTACACCACTATCAACACCGCCGGATAATGCACAAATTACTTTCGATTTTCCTACAACTTGTTTAACATTTTTTATTAATATTTGTTTTTGATTTTTTAATGACCAATTTCTTTTGATACCGCAAATTGAAAAAATAAAATTTTTTAAAATTATCTTTCCATTTTCTGTATGAGTTACTTCAGGATGAAATTGAATTCCATAAAATTTCTTTGATGAATTTTCAACTATTGAAAATTTAGATGTTTCTGTTTTTGCAATAACTTTAAATCCATTTGCTAATTTTGTTACTTCATCTGCATGGCTCATCCATACGTTATTCGATCCAGATTTTTTAAAAAAATTTTTAGTTAATTTACTTTTTCTTAATCTCTTAAGTTTTGCTAAACCAAACTCTCTATGTCTAGCTTTTTTAACTCTTCCACCTAGCTCCTTTGAGATTATTTGATGGCCAAAACAAATTCCTAGAATTGGTATGTTATATTTAAATATTTTTTTATCAAATTTAACTTTTTTAGATTGATAAACATTTAAAGGTCCTCCTGACAAAATTATTCCTCTTATTTTTTTTTTATCTAATTTAGATTTGAATTTTTTATGACTAATAATTTCAGAATATACTCCTAACTCTCTTACTCTTCTTGCTATTAGTTGTGTAAATTGTGAACCAAAGTCTATAATTAAGACTTTGGAAAGACTGTCTTTAAGACTCATCTTTTGAATCAAAATTTTTCAATTTTTCATTTATGGAAGATATTTTTGGACACATTTTTGAACAAACCAATTCAAAATCTTCTTTTAGTTTTTTTACTTTATCAAAATTTGATCTCTCAATTTCAATGTCCATCAATAAATATATGGCCTCTTCATTTTGTGGGTCTAGTAAAAGTGTAACGTTTAGATTCTTTTCTTGCTCTTTTAGATTTTCTTCTATTTTAAAAATTTTTGCTAAAAACAAATATGACTTTGCTTTTTTTGGATTATAAACAATATCTCTTTGAAATAAAAATTTAGATTCTTCATATTTTTTGTTATCAAACATTTTTTTTGCCTCATCAAAAAAATTTTCTTTTGAGTATGAATTATTTATTAAAAGCAAACTTAATACTAATGTTATAAAAATATTTTTAATCATTTTATCTAATCACTTTATCAATATTATGTACCATACTTTCATAAAATCCTGCTTTAGTAATTTTAACAAATTTAGGTTTATTTTTAAGATTTTTAATTTGTTTACAACCGAGATAACCCATTGAAGATCTTAATCCTCCAACTAATTTATAAATTATTTTTGAGACTGATCCTTTATATTTTATAAAACCCTCTACTCCTTCTGGAACATATTTTGAGCTATCATTTTGTTTTTTTTGAAAATATCTATCGGCAGATCCCTTGTTCATTGCCCCAATAGAACCCATGCCTCTAAAGCTTTTAAATAACTTTCCATCCCTTTTTACAATTTTTCCTGGTGCTTCATCTGTTCCAGCAAATAAAGAACCGATCATAACCGCATCAGCTCCTGCTGATAATGCTTTTGCAATATCACCGGAAAATTTAATTCCACCGTCCGCAATAATTACTGCTTTTCTTTTGCTTAAACCATTTCTTACATTTAAAATTGCACTTAGTTGTGGAACTCCTATTCCCGCTACTAGCCTTGTAGTACATATTGAACCTGGTCCTATTCCAACTTTTATAATATCTACACCTAGTTTAATTAAAAATTTTGCAGCTTCTGGTGTTGCAATATTTCCGGCACATAAAGCGGTTTTTTTTGGTTTAATTTTTTTTATTTTTTTAATTATTTCTGCAACTTTTTTTGTGTGACCGTGCGCTGTATCAACAACAATTAAATCGATATTTTCTTTTAAAACATTTTTAGCTCTATCAAATTCATTTAATCCAGCACCAACTGCTGCACCTACTAAAAAATTTTGTTTTTTTACTTTTCTAATTTCGACAATTTGTTTTTTTATATCTAAATTTCGATGAATTACCCCGATACCCCCTGCCTTGGCTATTGCTATACACATTTTTGATTCAGTTACTGTGTCCATAGCTGAAGATATTAAGGGAACTTTAAGCCTAATATTATCTGTAAGTTTTATACTTGTATCAACATCTGATGGTAATACTTCAGAATACCTGGGGGCTAATGTAACATCATCAAACGTGAGTGCTTCTTTAATGGGATCCATATTCTTTTATATATGATTCTTTTATAAATAAAAGTGGTCTATCTCAATTTTTTACAGATTATAAAACTTTCTTTTGACTCTTTTCTGCTTGAAGGAGGTTTATAAATGTTTGTTTCTCTAAATGTCGATTTTGCCTCACTTACTATTTCTTTAAAAGTAGATCCCATAAAAATCTTTGAAACAAAAAATCCATTTTGCTTAAGTTGATCTTTGGCAAATCTTAAAGCTTCTAAACACAGCTCACCAGTAACAACCGAGTCTAAGTTTTTATTTCCAGTAGTATTTACAGCCATATCTGACATCACAAGATCCACTTTATTTTTAAAATAATTTATTATTTTTTGTTTAGAGCTCTGTTTTTTGAAATCTCCAACGATTTGCAAAGAATTTCCAATTGGCTCCATTTCTTCTAAGTCTATAGAAAGTAGTTTACAATTTTTATATTTTTCAATTGTAAATTGAGACCAACCCCCTGGTGCGGCACCTAAGTCTATTATTGAAAAACCATTTTTAAGTATCTTATATTTGTCATTAATCTCTTGCAGTTTATATACAGCTCGAGATCTAAAACCTTCTTGTTTAGACTTTCTTACGTAAATATCTCTACGTTGCCTTTTGATCCACTCTTTTGATATTTTATTTTTTTTCAATTAATTTAGATACCTAAGACTTTTAGAAACTTTATTTTTGCTTAATGTTTCAATATCTATTTTTATAGATTTATCCACTCTCATATCTTTTCCATCTTTCCAAATTCCAGCCGCAAGATGCATTATACCTATGGAAATGTTTGGTAGAAAAGGTTCTACAAATTTATTATTACCTTGATCTAATTTAGGTAGTAAATTGCTAGCTATCCAGTTGCAATTTATTGGTAAAAACTCTGTTTCAACATCGTCAATATAAACACTTATATTTATTGCCAAACCCTCAGATCCAAAAATTTGGCCACTGCTCAGTGTTTTTTTTAAGTTTGCTTGCCAAACTTGCCAGCATTTTGAATTTTTTTCTAAAGAAAAAACTCCAATATTAATGTGTGGAGCAAATGCTAATTTTCTTGCCTTTTCAATTCCAATTTTTGAACTAACGGCGTGTTTAAAATTTTGAGATTTAATAATTGCTAATTTACCAAATAACCATTTAACTTTAGACATTATTCTATAACCTGGAGCCATAGTTTGAGTGATACCCAGTTTTCCACCTTCGCAAGCCTTAAAATAAAGTTCAATAGCAGACCAATCTTGAACCCATGCATCACAATCAATCCATAGGAATTTTTCATAATCAGGAAAATATTTTGGCAAAAAAGCTCTTGATACTTGACTCTTAAGCCACTCTTTGCCTTTGACTTTAAATTGCGAAACATTTATGTCCCATTCTGCTGATTTAATTTGATCTACTTTTTTAGATAGTAGTGTTTTTTGATCTTGAGTAAGTCCAGCATCTAAAATACAAATTGCAACGTTTTTGCTCTCTTCAAATCTAATAATTGATTCAATAAGTTCATCAAGCAATTCGAAATAATTCGAATCTGCTAAAGATACTATTACATTTTTTTTCATTTACAGAACGTCTTCAGGTTCTTCTTCGCTATAGTTTTTAATATTTTTTAAATTATTTTTTAACCTAAAAAAATGAACTCCGCTTAAAGGAATCATGAAAAGATAAATCAGACAACCTAAAGCTAAAACTTTGAATGTAAAAATCAATAATAGACCAAATATTAGCACTATTCCAAAAAGTAAAAATATTGTTGTACTTCTAGGTACCACAATTTTTTTAAAAGAATATGTTGGTATTTTGCTAATTAATAATATTGATACAACAATAAATATAATTGGCGTAATCACCTTATAATTTATATCAATTATATCAAAACCACTTACTTCATATATTAATGGACTTAAAACTAGAATTCCTCCGGCAGGTGATGGCACACCTTCAAAAAAATTATCTCTCCATGAAGGTTCACTTCCCGTATTAATATTAAACCTGGCTAACCTTAATGCTACACAAACTACATATATTAATGATATTAACCAACCAACTTTTCCAAGTGAATTTAGTTGCCAAAAATACATTATAAAAGCTGGAGCAACGCCAAAGCTTATTACATCAGTTAAAGAATCCAATTCTTTTCCAACTTTAGAAGTACCTTTAATTAATCTTGCAATTCTACCATCTAGTCCGTCAATTATTGCAGCAAATAAAATTGCAACTATAGATAATTTATAATTTCCATTTAATGCAAAATTAATAGAGGTTAAACCAACGCATACTCCTATTAGTGTTAATGTATTAGGTAGTAAAACTCTAGCCCTGGTATCTGTAACTATTTTAAAGTTTTTTTTTGGTTCGCTCATTATTTTATTTTTTTGCTAAAAGTGTTTCCCCTGCTATAGTTTTTTGATTAACTTTAACTAAAGGGTTATAATTTTCAAAAAAAATATCAACTCTACTTCCAAATCTAATCATTCCTATTTTTTCGCCTTGTTTTAATTCTTTATTTTCTGAAGTTTCTGAAACAATTCTTCTTGCTATAAGTCCGGCAATTTGCACAACTATTACATCTTCTCCACTAGAGTTCGAAATTTTATAATAATTTCTTTCGTTGTCTTCGCTAGCTTTGTCTAAAGATGCATTAAAAAACTTTCCAGGTTTATATAATATTTCAGTTACTTTTCCTGAACATGGCGTTCTATTTACATGACAGTCAAAAACATTCATAAAAATACTGATTTTTTTAAATTTTTTATTTTCTAAATTTAATTCTTTTGGACCATCTGAATCTTCAACTTTTAAAACAAGGCCATCTGCTGGACTAACTAAATAATTTTCATCGTCGATTGATACTCTTTCTGGATCTCTAAAAAAATAATAACACCAAATAGTTAAAACTAATCCAACAAAACCTAAAAAACCATTAATCAAATTAAGAATAATAGTCCCTATGCCAAAGATAATTAAAAATTTATATCCCTCATTATGCAGTTTTGGAAAAATTTTATCCATCATAAGTGTTTATTTGATAATTTTTCATTAATATGTATAAAAAACTCGAAAATTCAATTATTAAGATATAATAGTTAAATATGAGCAAAATTAAGGTCAAAAACCCTATTGTTGAGTTAGATGGTGATGAAATGACTAGGGTAATTTGGGATTTTATAAAAAACAAGCTAATTCTTCCCTATATTGACCTAGGAATAGAATACTTTGACCTAGGAATAAAAAG
>Ga0208261_1000906_pt1 | contig 11067 bp, 10 predicted proteins | sample Knorr_S7_td_DCM__FD_185595 | JGI IMG/M metagenome (GOLD analysis project Ga0208261, IMG submission 185595) | Marine microbial communities from Southern Atlantic Ocean transect - Knorr_S7_td_DCM_ad_131m_LV_B (SPAdes) (version 3) | ecosystem: Environmental > Aquatic > Marine > Oceanic | place...
ATATTGGAATAAAGGTAAAATTTACTTATCAAATAAAGATAAAGTTTTGAAGAATTTAATTAAAAATTTTCCTAAAGAACATATGATATTAAATTCTAATTATTATCATGCTTTATTGAATTCCATTATTGGTCAACAAATATCTGTTTCTGCTGCAAATGCTGTTAAAAATAGATTTTTTAAACTTGATAAAAATATGACTCCAAAAAAATTACTAAAAATTGATATTAGAACTTTAAAAAAAATAGGCTTATCTAGACAAAAAATCCAATATATCAAAAATATTTCTATTTTTTTTATTGAGAATAAAAAATTTATTAATAAAATTGATCAATATGATGAGTCAGTAATTAGATCAAAATTAATTGAAATTAAAGGTGTTGGTAATTGGACTATAGATATGTTTTTAATATTTAGTCTAGGACATTCTAACATTGCTCCTAGAGGAGACCTTGGTTTTAATAAAGCAATTTCAAAATTATATAAGAAAAAATTACCTTTAAGTGATAAATATTTATTAAAAATTTTTAAACTTTGGACTCCTTATAATTCAATGGCTACCTGGTATTTGTGGAGATCTTTAGATCCTATTCCAGTTAGTTATTAATTGGAGCCCCGGCTTTAATCCATTCAGCTAATTTTTGTCTTTCATTTTCAGTCATTCCAGTTAAATTTCCTGGAGGCATTATATCTGAGTCAATAGATTGGGATTTAATACCATCTATATTGTTTATTATATCTTGAGTAGTATCAAAGACTAACCCTGCTGGAGGATCTTCAAAACCATCAAATGTTGGATTACTAGCATGACATACTCCACATCTATATTTAATAATATTCTCTACTTCATTAAAAGTAAATGTTGTTAAAGTAGTATTCGAGTTATTATTATTAATTTTAGGAATAGAAACATATAACATTAATAAAATCATCCCAATAGATGCAACTGGTAAAATCCAAACTTTATGTTGTTTTTTATTTCTAAGATTAAAATAGTGTCTAACTAAAGCTCCTATTAAAGAAATAAATGCAAGAATTAACCAGTTATATTTATGACCATAAGTAAATGGAAAATGTGAACTTATCATTATGAATAATACAGGGAGAGTAATATAGTTGTTGTGAATAGATCTATTTTTCGCAGATATACCTTTTTGTAAATCAGGTTTTTCATTTGCTAATGCAGCATCAACCATATTTTTTTGCGAAGGAATAATCACTCTAAATACATTAGCAGCCATAATTGTTCCTAAACATGCTCCTACATGAATATATGCTGCTCTCGATCCAAAAATTTTAGTTAGAAAAAAAGCTCCAAGTGTTGCTATAAGAAAACAAGAAACTGTAAATAAAAGAGAATTGTTTATTAAACTAGATTTACATAAAAAATCATAAATCAACCAAGAACCTAAAAGAAATGATAAAGAAATGACAATCGCTATAAAGACATTAATGTCATTAACATTCTTGTCTATCATAATTGACTCTGCATTTAGATAATAAACTAAAATTAATAATACAAATCCACTTATCCAAGTTGAATAAGCTTCCCACTTAAACCAATGTAATTCTTTAGGAAAAGTTGTCGGAGGACCTTTTAGTTTATTGATATGGTAAAAACCACCTGAATGGACTGACCATAATTCTCCATCTATTTTTTCATCTTTTAAGTCTCTATCTAATCTACTATCTAACCAATTAAAATAAAATGATGTACCTATCCAAGCTATTCCTACAATTATATGAAACCATCTAACTATTAAATCTAACCAATCTAAAATAAATGGATATAGCGAGGTAAGAAAATCCATTAATATTCCTTTTTATCAACTTTAAGCTCCCACTTTTCAAAAGCTTTAATTGCATCATTTTTATTTATTTGTTCCATAGGTATAAGTCTTGTAGATAGTTCTTTATTTAATTCTTCATATATATGATTATCATCAAAACCAATATTTGCAGCTTCCAGCCTAGTGTTTCCATAATATATTTTGTCTATATGAGACCAATATATAGCACTTAAACACATAGGACACGGCTCACAGCTTGTATATATCTCTGTTCCTTTCAAATTAAAGTCATTAATACTTTTACATGCATTTCTAATCGCTACTATTTCAGCATGTGCTGTTGGGTCATTTAAATTTGTAACTTGATTGTTACCTTCAGCAATTATTTTATTATTTTTTACTATAACACATCCAAATGGACCTCCATTATTATTAACACTTTCAATTGAAAGTTCTATAGCCCTTAGCATAAAAGAATTTTTATTATTCATTAATTTTTTTTAAAATGTCTTTATCATGATTTTTATAATTTTCTATCTGAGATCTATATTCAAGTAATCTGCCTATAATTGAAATAGCTATTTCTGCAGGTTTTTTACTAGAAATATTTTTTAAACCAACAGGACATTCAATTTTAGAAATTAAATTCTCTTTATGACCAATTTTTAATAGTCTATTTTTAAATCTATTAAATTTAGTTTTAGATCCTATTAGTCCTAAAAATTTAAAATTTTGTGTCCTTAAAATTTCATTTATAATTTTAAAATCATAATCATGACTGTGGGTTAAAATTATAAAAAATGAATTTTTAGGTAAATTTTTTATTAATAGCCAAGGTGAATTAGCTAAAATTGTATTAACATTATCCTTTTGTTGTAAATTTAAAAAATCAATTCTTGAATCAACTAAATTTATTTTGAAGTCTAAATCTATTGATCTAGAAGATAGCTCTTGCCCTATATGACCTGCGCCAAAAATATACAGATGTTGCAAGTTAATGCTTTTACTTTTTTCTTTTTCAAGACTAGTTAATCCATCTTTAAATTTTTCAATACTTACTCGTACATATCCCCCACAACATTGTCCTATTGAAGGTCCCAATGGTATATTTACTATTTCGTTATTAAATTCATCATTTGATAAATTTTTTTTTGAAATTTCAATAACACTATATTCTAATTGACCACCACCAATTGAACCATAAATATCATTTTCAGAAATCAACATAAAGGTTCCTTGATTTCTTGGAACAGAACCTTCAGCTGAAATTATTTTAGCTTTTATAATCTTATTATTGTAATTTTTGGCTTCTATTAATTTTTTTAAAGTCATTTATTTATAGCCATTAAAATGTTTTCTGGATTTGCAGGAGCTTTTAATTGTTTATTTGAGGTTGCATTTTTAATTGCCATAAACGCAGATATAGCTAACATTAAAGGAGGTTCTCCTACAGCTTTTGACCTATTAACAACGTTTTCTTTATTCATACCTTTTTTATAAAGTTTAACATAAAACTTTTCTGGTATATCATTTGAGACAGGTATTTTATAAGTAGAAGGACTGTGTGTTAAAATTTGGCCTTTAGAATTCCATGATATCTCTTCATTTGTTAACCAGCCTAAGCCCTGCACATATCCACCTTCAATTTGTCCGATATCTATTGATGAGTTAATAGAATTTCCTACATCATGTAATATATCGACGCGTATAAGTTTATTTTCTCCAGTTAAGGTATCTATAATAACCTCACTTACTGCTGCTCCATACGCAAAATATAAAAAAGGCCTACCTTTAAAATTTTTATTATCAAAAAAAATCTTGGGTGTTTTATAAAAACCTGAAGCAGAAAGTGCAATTCTTTCAAAATATGCATTTGAAATTAATTTCTTAAAATCAATTTTTTGTTTACCAAAGTAAACTTTATTATTTTTGTATATAATTTTTCCTTTATATTTAAATTTCTTGGATATAAATTTTTCTATATTTTTTTTGATTTTGCTAATGGCATTTAATACCGCTCCTCCATTTATATCTGTAGAAGCAGATGCTGCTGAGGCAGAAGTATTAGGAACTTTTTCAGTATGGGTTGAACTAATTTTAATATCTTTAAGCGATACTCCAAATTCATTTGCTGCAATTTGAGAAATTTTAGTCATTAAACCTTGACCCATTTCTATTCCACCATGATTTAGATGTATTGATCCATCAGTATATATATGTACAAGTGCTCCTCCTTGATTTAGGTGAGTAGTAGTAAAAGATATGCCAAATTTAACTGGAGTGATAGATATGCCTTTTTTTAATATTCTATTTTTATTATTAAAATTTATTATATCTTTTCTTCTTTTTTTATAATTTGATTGTTTAATTAAGTTATCAAAAATATCATTTATAATATTATCTTCTATCTTCATTCCATAATGAGTAATGTTTTTAGTATTTTTTTGATAAAAGTTATTTTTTCTCACAATAGAAGAATCAACTTTTAAAAATTCAGAAATATTTTCTATAATATTTTCAATACAATACATTCCTTGTGGTCCTCCAAAACCTCTAAATGCTGTATTTGAAACAGTATTTGTTTTACATCTATAAGATATCAAATCTATCGTAGGTATATAATATGCATTATCAATATGAAATATTGCTCTATCATTTATTGCTCCAGATAAATCAGGTGAAAAACCGCACCTTGATGCAAGAATTATTTTTAAACCATTAATACAACCATCTTCTCTAAATCCAACTTTATATTTATAATAAAAATCATGACGTTTGCCTGTTATGATCATATCGTCGTCTCTATCAATTTTTAATTTTACAGGTTTATTAGTATGCTTTGACAGTAATGTTGAAATTACTGAAAAAATAAAAGACTGAGTTTCTTTACCTCCAAATCCTCCCCCAATTCTTCTCACTTTTACTTTTATAGAATTAAATTTTTGATTAATTGATTTGGCAACTATTTGTTGTGTTTCAGATGGATGTTGAGTTGATGCATATACTAAAAAATTATTATCTTCTTGGGGAATGGTCATAGAAATTTGTCCTTCTAAATAAAAATGATCTTGCCCACCTGAATATAATTCACCTTCTAAAGTATGTTTTGATTTTTTAATTTCATTAATTGCATTACCTTTAGAAATTTTTACAGGTTTTAATACAAAGGATTTTTTCTTTATTGCATCATTAATATTTAAAATAGGTTTTCTTTCTAAATATTCTATTTTAGCTTTTTTTATTGCTTTTCTAGCTAATTCATTTGTTTTTGCTGCAACAGCAAAAATTGGTTGACCATAATATTCTATATTATTTTCAGTAAAAATAGGATCACCTTTAAAAACTGGCCCTACATCATTAACACCAGGTATATCTCTATAAGTTATAACTTTTTCTACTCCATTTGAATTAATTACTTCACTAAGATCAATTTTTTTAATTCTTCCTTTTGCTATTGTGCTATATCCTATAGCGCCATGAAGTAAGTTTTTAGGTTCTAAAATATCATCAGTATATTTTGCTCTTCCTGAAACATGTTTTTTTGCACTCTCATGTTCTTTCTTAAGACTAAATAAATTATTAGATTGCATAAATTTAAATTCTTATTTTATTGTTATTAATTTCTAAAAATAATCGATCCATTAAATTTTTACTTACTAATTTTCTGTAAGTACTTGATGCGCGAACATCCGTTAATGGAGTAAAATCTTTCTCAATCATTTGTTTAGATTTATCTATATTTTTTAAATTAAATTCTTTTCCAATTAAGTATTTTTGCGTTTTAAATGCAAAATTAGGTATTGAATCCATACCTCCATAAGCAATATTAATATCTATTATTATATTATTTTTTAATTTCATTAAATAAGCTACAAATAAGCTTGATATATCATCATCAATACGTTTACTGATTTTATAACATTTAAAAATATGACTTTTTAAAATAGGAATTCTTATCTCTTTAATAAATTCTTTATTTTTTAATGCTGTTTTTCTATATGCTTTAAAAAAATCTTTTATGTCCAATAATCTTTGATTTTTACTTTGTAATATTAGCTTAGCATTTAAAGCTAGAAGAGCTGGCAAACTATCACCAATTGGAGAAGCACTACCTAAATTTCCACCAATTGATGCAACATTTCTTATTTGTGTTGACCCATATCTATCAAACATATCAGCAAAAGAAGGATAATATTTTTTTAAAATTGGAATTATTTTGTTAATAGGAGTAGCGGAACCAATATTTATATAGTTTTCTTTAATCTTTATATAATTTAAATCTTTATTATTACCTAAATAAATTAATGAGTTAATATTATTATTTTTTTTAGTAACTTCTAGAGCAATGTCAGTACCACCAGTTACAAATTTATATTGTTTATTATTTTGAGTATATTGTATTAAATTTTTAAGATTTAATGGAATATAAAATTTATTATTATTTTTTGAAATTAAAATATCATTATGTTTAATTTTTTTTAATAATTTTATTATTTTATTTTCATTTTTTGAAAATTTATCTTTTCTTCCATAAGAATACATTTTTTTGGCTGCTTTTTTTATTGAATTGTAACCTGTACATCTACATAAATTTCCAGCTAAATATTCATCTATATTTTGATTAGATGGTTTAACTTTATCTTTATACATTCCAAACATTGACATAACAAACCCTGGGGTACAAAAACCGCATTGAGAACCATGATTGTCAACCATAGATTGTTGAACAGGATGTAGTTTTGAATTTGATAAATGTTCTACTGTAATTAATTGTTTGCCATGAAGGCTATAAAGAAACATGATACAAGTATTTATTGCTTTATATTCTAATTTATTATTTTTTAATTCTGCTATAATTGCCGTACATGCTCCACAATCGCCTGAGGCACAACCTTCTTTAGTTCCAGTTAACCTTTTATCAATTCTTAAATAATTAAGTACACTAACATTAGTGTCAACATTATTAATTTTAATTAACTCATCATTAAGAATGAACTCTATCTCATTCTTGATCATTAACTTCCTCTATAAGTTGAATAACTCCATGGTGAAACTAGTAAAGGAATATGATAATGTTGAGTATCATCATTAATTCCAAATCGAATTATTACATCATCTATAAAAAAAGGTTCTTTTATTGTAACAAAATTTTTGAAATATTCTCCACAGTAAAATATCAATTCATATTTACCTTTTTTAAAAGTCTCTTTTTCTAGAATAGGGGATTCTAGTCTACCATCTTGATTTAATTCAAAATCCTTAATTTTATTACTTTTTTGATTTTCTATTATAAAAATTGAACCTTTTATCCCTTTTCCAGGGGTTCCATTATAGGTATCAAGTACATGAGTAGTTAAATAACCGTTCGACATAAATATATATACAATTATACAGTATTTATTTAAATATTAAATGGGACATTAATTTCAATGAATAAATCAAGAAACTTAGTTGGTTATGGTCAAAAAGATTTTAAAATAGAATGGCCAAACAAGGCAAAAATAGCAGTTCAATTTGTGTTAAATTATGAAGAGGGTGGTGAAAACTGTGTTTTAAATGGAGACAAATACTCTGAAACGTTTCTTTCTGAGATTATAGGAGCAAAGCCAATTGAAGGTCGACATATGAACATGGAGTCAATTTACGAATATGGTTCTAGAAGAGGTTTTTGGCGTATTTACAAAAATTTTAATGATAGAAAAATACCATTAACAATTTTTGGTGTAGGTTTAGCATTAGAAAAAAATAAAGAAATCTGTTTAGCTATCAAAGAATCAAATTTTGAAATTGTTAGCCATGGATATAAATGGATTGATTATCAGTTTATTAACGAAGACATTGAAAAAGAACATATAATAAAATCATATGAAATCATTAAATCTATTTTTGGTGAATATCCTTTAGGGTGGTACACAGGTAGGACAAGTCCAAACACAAGAAGATTAATTGTAGAGAATACCAATGTTATTTATGATAGTGATTCTTATAGCGATGATCTTCCTTATTGGGAAAAGATCAATGATAAACAACATTTAATAATACCATATACATTAGATAATAATGATATGCGATTTGCAACTAATCAAGGCTTCAATAGTGGTGAGCAATTTTTTCAATATTTAAAAGATTCATTTGATTGTTTATATAAAGAAGGTGAAACTAATCCTAAAATGATGTCTATTGGTTTACATTGTCGTTTGATAGGAAGGCCTGGAAGAATTCAATCTTTATTAAAATTTTTAGATTATATTCAACAATTTAAAGATGTTTGGATTTGTAAAAGAAATGAAATAGCTGAACATTGGTATCAAAATTATAAATAAAATGAATATCAAAGATATTAATCAAATGTCCGATGATATATTTATTGATTATTTTAAAAATATTTTCGAAAAAACTCCTCTTTTAGCAAAGCTAGCATCATCAAATAAACCATTTAAAGATAAGAAACATTTAATTCATATTTTTATGAATAGTTTTGAAAATTTAGATAAAATTTCAAAGAAAAATATAATAAAAAACCATCCTGATTTAGGAAATAAACTAAAAATTGACAATAATTTAACAATATTATCTAAAAATGAACAAGAAAATGTTGGATTAAATAAATGTACACCTGAAGAATATGATTTTTTTCACAAAATGAATAATGAATTTAAATTAAAATTTGATATACCATTTATTTTTGCTGTTAAAGGTTCTAATAAAAATATTATTATTGAGGAATTTAAAAGAAGATTACTTAATGATGATGTTAATAAAGAATTTGAAGAGTCAGTTAAACAAGTAAAAAAAATTGCGCTTTTTAGATTAGAAGATAGTGTTGATGACTAAAAAATATATTATAAAAAATTATACTGATTTAGCAAATCCTATTTTAGGAACTAAAATTATTTCATATTCTGATGAATTTTTTGCACCTGCTAAAAGAATAATCAACCCATTAAAACCTATATTTAAAGAAAATGTTTTTGATAATCATGGAAAATGGATGGATGGATGGGAAACGAGAAGAAGACGTTCTCCAGGTTTTGATTTTGTCATAATTAAATTAGGCAAACCAGGAAAAATAAAAACTGTAGATATAGATACTTCTTTTTTTAATGGAAATCAGCCTGAATACGCACAATTAGAAGGATGTTACTCAAATAATGATAATGTTAAAAATATAAAATGGACTAAAATTATAAAAAAACAAAAAATTAAACCAAATTCTAGTAATTTATTTAAATCATTAAATTTAAAAACTTTTACACATGTAAAATTAAATATTTTTCCAGATGGAGGTGTTGCAAGATTAAGATTATTTGGCAATATCGATCTTTCACTTCATAAGTTTTCTAAAAACAAAAATATTGATTTAGCAAACATTGTTAATGGATCAGAAATACTTGCTTGTAGTGATGAGCATTTTGGTAATGCTAATAATTTAATCCTTCCAAGTAAATCAATTAATATGGGTAATGGTTGGGAAACTAGAAGAAGAAGAGGTAAAGGTTTTGATTGGGTATTAATTAAATTAGGATATCCTGGAAAAATAGATTATTTTGAAATTGGCACTCATTTTTTTAAAGGAAACTACCCTGATAGTTTTAGTATACAAGCTTTTCATAATAATAAAAAATTTAATATTACTTCACTTATTAAAAATAGTAATAAATGGGTAACTTTGATTTCTAATCATAAACTTAAAGCTAATGCAAATATTAAAATAAAAAATACAAAGTATTTGAATAAGAATTTCAATTTTATAAAATTAAATATTTATCCAGATGGTGGCATTTCAAGATTTAGAGTTTTTGGCAAGGTGTAAAAAAATGAATTTGACTATAAAAAATATTAATAAAGAAAATTTTTTACAATATGGTCAATTAATTTCTACTAAAGATATTAAAAGTGAAAATATTAATTCCAATACAACTAAAAGTTTTTATGATTTAGTTGATATTGAAATTTTAGGTGAAAATAATCAATGTAGAGTAAATATTTTTAAAGCAGAAAAAAGAATATTTCCTCTTGAAATTAATATGTTGGAAAATCATCCTCTTAGTTCTCAATCCTTTATACCATTGCAAAATACATCTTTTATTGTTGTAGTGGCGCCTATTTCTAACACTCCCAATCTAAAATTATTAGAAGCATTTTTAGTTCCTTCTGAAGAAGGTATTAATTTTAAACCAAAAGTATGGCATTTTCCACTCATAGCTCTTGAAGATTCAAATTTTTTAACAATTGATAAAAAAGATTCTAAAAATAATCTTGAAATTTATAAATTTCAAAATAACGATAGTATATTTCTTAATTATGGATAATTCATTTATTAAATTTAATAATATAACAAAAAAATTTCCAAGAGTTATAGCAAATGATGATGTTTCTTTTGATATAAAGAAATCATCTGTGCATGCTTTATTGGGTGAAAATGGCGCAGGAAAATCTACATTGGTTAAAGTTTTATATGGTTTACTTGCAGCTGATCACGGAACTATAACTTTCAATGGGCAAAAATTAAATACCTCTTCTCCTTCTGACGCAAGAAATAAAGGTATTGGTATGGTTTTCCAACATTTTTCTCTATTTGAATCTTTAACAGTTAGAGACAATTTAATTTTAGGAATTGATAAAAAAATTTCCTATTCTGATTTAAAAAATCAACTTGAAAATATTTCATCAAAATACAATTTACCCTTAGATCTTGATGCTCCTATCACTTCATTATCTGCTGGTGAAAAACAAAGAGTTGAAATAGTAAGAATTCTTTTACAAGATCCTCAATTATTAATTATGGATGAACCAACATCGGTTCTAACTCCTCAAGAAGTTGAAAATCTTTTTGTAACATTAAATGCTCTTATTAAAGAAGGAAGAACAATTTTATATATTACTCATAAATTAGAAGAAGTAATCACTTTGTGTAATGATGTTACAATAATGAGAAATGGTAAAGTAATTGACTCATGCTCAACTGATAATCAATCTGCAAAATCACTAGCTACTAAAATGCTTGGTGAAAAATTAGAAGACCTAAAAACTGATTATTCTCATATAAAAAATGAAATAAATTTTTCTTCTAAAAATATTTCTTGTTCATTTAATGATCCTTTTTTTACAGATTTAAAGAATATTTCTTTTGATGTAAAAGTAGGAGAAATTTTTGGTATAGCTGGTGTAGCTGGTAATGGTCAATCTGAATTAATGGATATTTTGGTTGGAGAAAATACTTCAATAGATAATGGAGAATTAATTTTTAATAATAAAAATATTGAATATCTTGACA
>Ga0208261_1000909_pt1 | contig 11051 bp, 6 predicted proteins | sample Knorr_S7_td_DCM__FD_185595 | JGI IMG/M metagenome (GOLD analysis project Ga0208261, IMG submission 185595) | Marine microbial communities from Southern Atlantic Ocean transect - Knorr_S7_td_DCM_ad_131m_LV_B (SPAdes) (version 3) | ecosystem: Environmental > Aquatic > Marine > Oceanic | place...
TGGACTCAATTGGGTCTTGTCAATTACGAGGCATTAGATATGGCTAAAAAAGCTGGTTTAAAAGTAGTCATGGACAGATGCCCGAAAATAGAATTAGCCAAACAAAATTAGATTAGTTCGATAAAATAGCTTTTAATAGTTACCTATGAAAAAAAATTTAGAGATACTAATAAAAGCTAAGTCTAATAAAGGCGTTTTACGTCTTACTATGAATAATCCAGATAAAAAGAATCCTTTATCAGAAAGCATGATGGGTACTTTAATGGAGGAGATTAAAGATGCTTCATTAGATAAGTCAGTAAGAGTAATAGTCTTAGCTTCAAATGGAGATGTATTTTCTTCGGGACATGATTTAAAAGAAATAACATCTGCTCGCGACAGTGAAGACGGGGGTGAAGTCTATTTTAAGGAGCTTTTTGATTCTTGTTCATCGTTGATGCAGCTAATAGTTAATACACCCAAACCAGTAATAGCTGAAATTGAAGGAGTTGCCACAGCTGCTGGTTGTCAATTAGTTGCAAGTTGTGATCTTGCAATTGCTTCTGAAGAATCTAAATTTGCTACCCCAGGTGTGAATCTTGGTCTTTTTTGTTCTACTCCAATGGTTGCTCTTACAAGAAATGTTAACAAGAAGAATGCTATGGAAATGCTTCTTACTGGAGATTTTATTGACGCCAAGAAAGCAAAAGAAATAGGACTGATAAATAATTTTGTTTCTAAGAATGAATTAACTTCTGAGGTGAATAAGTTAGCAGAGAAAATTTCCAGTAAATCATCATTGACAGTGTCAATTGGAAAGAGAGCTTTCTATAAGCAGTATGAAATGAGTTTGTCTGAAGCCTACAGTTATACTTCTCAGACTATGACAGATAATTTATTGAAACATGATGCAAAAGAAGGCATTAAAGCATTTATGGATAAAAGATCTCCTGAATGGAGAGATGAATAAATTTAATTAGCCCGAATAAGCCAAGGGGTTTCAACTAATGTTGCTTTCAGCTCTTTATCTGGTGAAGAAATGACTATTTTCTTACCAACCTGTGCATGTTCTATATCCACAATCGTATAGCAAATATTTTTATCTAATCTTGGAGAGTAAACTAACGCATTCATTGAACCTACTTTATTTCCATCAATAAAGACAGGCCATCTTTCTTCATTAAAAACTGTTATAGGGTCACCATCAATTTCAGCACCCATTAATTTTTTTTCAGGACCCTCTTTATTAATCTTAACTAAAGCTTCTTTCCCAATAAAGTCATCTTCTTGCTCGAGATCGACCATCCAGCCTAAACCGACTTCATAAGGGTTATTGCTTCTATCTATATCTGCCAAATAACTAAGTATTCCACCTTCTAGCCTTAGAATTACATTTGGAGTACCGCCACTGATATTTAGTTCTTGCCCTGCTTGCCAAAGTAATTCCCATAACTCATCCCCTTTGGAATGGTCCTTAAGAAATAGTTCATAACAAAGCTCTCTGCTGTACCCCATTCTTGCAATTACCAATGGTATTCCATTGTGGTTTACTTCTTTAAATTTATAAAATCCTAAATCTTTAATCCAATCACCAAAAACCTTAACCATTAATTTTAAAGAATTTGGACCTTGAACTTGTAATGGCGAGACATCTGGTTCAATAATCTCTACATCATATTTAAATCCCGCTGCTATGCCTTGAACCCATAAAAGAGCATCTCCATCTGCAAGAGAAAACCAAAAGCAATCTTCACTAATTTTCAACATCACGGGGTCGTTGAGGAATCCGCCTTCATAATCTAGGAAAGGTGCGTACATGGCTTGTCCTATTGAGCACTTTTTTACATTTCTAGGTGTTAAATACTGAGACAGTGCTTCAGCATCAGGACCTTGAATCTGGACTTGACGCTCAACGCCTACATCCCATAATTGAACCCCATCTAATAAATTATTGTAATCCTCAACAGTTCCTTCAAAACTTATGGGCATGTACATATGGTTATAAACAGAAAAGGCTTGAGCACCATATTTGATAGTCGAGTTAAAGTAAGGCGACTTTCTCACGCGTGGGCTGAAAACTACTTTTGATGTCTTGTACATAGAAAATTTCGAGAATTATACTCATTAAAATCAATTTCTAAACCAATAAATTATTGATTTAGAGAATGCTCCCCTAATGAAAGCATTTAATTGAAATAAGTTTTATTTCTTAAACTTAGCTGCTTCCTCAGAACCGCCAGTCGCAGTTCCTTTGGTATAAGAATGAGCTCCCATTCCTGCAAGATCTCCATCTTCAACAATGAGGTATTCATTTCTTATTTCTTCTCCGTCAAGAAAACATTCTAATATTTCTCTAACACCATCTGCATATCTAGCTTGAGCCGATAAAGATGTTCCAGAAGTATGTGGAGTCATGCCGTGATGAGGCATAGACCTCCAAACATGATCATTTGGTGCCGGCTGAGGAAACCAAACATCTCCTGCATAACCGCTTAACTGACCCGATTCTAATGCTCTAACAATTGCGTCTTTGTCGCAAATTTTTCCTCTTGCTGTATTAATGATGTAAGCACCAGGTTTACATTTACTTATCAACTCATCGTTAAATAAATGTTCTGTTTCAGGGTGAAGAGGGCAGCTTATATTAATGACGTCACAAGCTGCAACCAGAGATTCAACAGAATCATGGTAAGTTAAATTTAGTTCTTGCTCCTGATCTGTAGCTAATCTATGTTTATCAAAATAATGTAAATGCACATCAAAAGGATGCATTTTTCTTAGCATATCATAACCAATTCGACCTGCAGCAATGGTACCTATATGCATTCCTTCTACGTCATAAGATCTTTTAACAGCGTCTGCAATATGCCAACCACCCTCATTCACTATCCTATGTTGATTATGATAATCTCTAACCAAGGACAGAATCATCATCACAATATGTTCCGCTACTGACCTTGAATTACAATATGTTACTTCCACTACATCCACTTTATTGTCCATGGCAGCTTGCAAATCAACATGATCAGAACCAATACCAGCTGTTATAGCCATTTTTAAATTAGGTGCGCTTTCTATTCTTTTTCTTGTCAGGTAATAGGGCCAAAATGGTTGCGAAATAACAACATCAGCATCAACTAATTCTTTATCTGCGACACAACCTTCTGCATCTTTATCAGATGTAACGACTAAAGTATGCCCTCTATCTTCTAAAAATTTTCTTAAACCCAATTCTCCAGAGACACAACCGAGCAATTCTCCAGGAGTAAAATCTCTTCCCTTTGGGCTTGGCAATGCCATTCCATCTGGGTATTTATCTAATTTTGGAAGTTCCTTAATTGGGTAACTTGAAGGCATTCCGTCTTTCGGGTCATCATATAAGATACAAAGTATTTTCATTTAATTTCTCCTCATTTATCAATAATACCTAAAATAATCCTTGAATTAATCCTTTATCATCGACATTTATATTTTCAGCAGCAGGTTTTTTTGGTAATCCCGGCATAGTCATGATTTCACCGCAGACGACAACTATAAATTCTGCACCGGCCGATAGACGTACTTCTCTTATTGGCACGTCGTGATTTGAAGGTGCACCCATCAGTAATGGATCAGTTGAAAAGCTATATTGCGTTTTAGCCATACATATTGGATATTTGCCAAAGCCATCATCCTCTAATTTTTTGAATTGCATTCTAACCTTTTTGTCGGCAATGATATCTGAAGCACCATATATATTTTGTGCTATGTAACGTGTTTTGTCCCATAGAGGCAAATCATTATCATATAAAGTTTTAAATTCAGCTGAATTTGAATCTGAAATTTGTGCAACTTGCTCTGCAAGTTCGATTGCGCCTTCACCACCTTTTTCCCAATGAGAAGAAATCTTACAAACAACACCAATTTCTTTGCAAAAACTAATAATAGCCTCATGTTCTTTAGCTGTATCAGTAACATAATCGTTTATTGCAACAACAACAGGGACTCCAAATTTTCCAATATTTTCAATATGTCTTTCAAGATTTTTACAACCCTTCAACACGGCTTCTACGTTTTCTGTACTTAAATCTTCTTTTTTTATTCCACCATGCATTTTTAAAGCTTTAGTAGTTGCTACCAAAACAACAGCATCCGGTTTTAAACCAGATTTTCTGCATTTGATATCGAAAAATTTCTCTGCTCCAAGATCTGCTCCAAATCCAGCTTCGGTAACTACGTAATCAGCAAGTTTTAGAGCTATTTTAGTTGATACAACAGAATTACATCCGTGCGCAATATTCGCAAAAGGTCCTCCATGAATGAATGCAGGATTATTTTCTAGTGTTTGAACTAAATTAGGCTGAAATGCATCTTTTAATAATGCAGTAATTGCTCCATCAGCATTTAGTTGTTTTGCTCGAACAGGCTCATTAGATCTGGTGTAACCAATTACAATATTTCCTATTCTTTTTTGAAGATCCTCTAAATCTGTTGCCAGACAAAAAACTGCCATAATCTCAGAAGCAACGGTTATGTCATAACCACTTTGTCTGGGTATGCCGTTGCCCGTACCACCAAGGCCACAAGTTATATCTCTTAAAGATCTGTCATTCATGTCAACTACTCGTTTCCAAGTAATTCTTCTAGGGTCTATATCAAGCTGATTGTCCCAGTGAATATGGTTATCTATCAGAGCAGAGAGTAAGTTATGAGCTGCTCCTATAGCATGAAAATCACCAGTAAAATGTAAATTTATATCTGTCATTGGTATTACTTGGGCATTTCCTCCCCCAGCTGCACCACCTTTCATGCCAAAACAAGGACCTAAACTTGGTTCTCTAAGACAAATGATTGCGTTTTTTCCAATGTTGCATAGCCCGTCAACGAGACCAACGCTTGTTGTAGTTTTGCCTTCTCCAGCTGGAGTAGGGGATATTGCAGTAACCAATATAAGCTTACCGTTCTTTTTATCTTTGAGTTCTTTGTTGGCAATTGAAAGGTCGACCTTACATTTGTATTTGCCATAAAGCTCCAGATATTCTTCGCTAATACCTAATTGATTCGCAATTAAATCAATTTTTTTAGGCTTTGCAGCTCTAGCTATTTCTATATCTGTCTTCAAAATCCACCCTCTTTTAATTAAAGAGCGCTCACACTATATATAAAGTTTAGAAAATTCAATGATTTCTATATATTTGAAGCATCTTAATCCAAGTTAGATCTCCACATAAATCAAGGTTTATATTGACAATAACCGCCAGTTTGTTAATGTCAGCCTCGAATTTTAAAATTACTGGGGGGATTTAATGTTTTTAAAAATTAAAGAACGTTTAACTTATTTCTTTACTTCACTTGCTTTACTAAATTTATCTGCTTTCAGCGGATTCTTAATGTCTGACATTGAAGAAGTTGTTGTAACGGCTCGTAAAAAAACTGAAAGCTTACAAGATGTGCCATTGTCAGTTCAGGCGCTTCGTGAAAGTTCACTTGAAGAAAAAGGAATAAATGTATTTGAGGACTATTTATTACAACTGCCTAATGTAACTGCAGGTGGTGCAGGGCCAGGAACTAGTACAATTTACATTAGGGGTCTTGCCTCAACAACACCTAATCTTACAACGGCTGGTGTTGCTGGATTAGCACCAAACGTATCATTTTACCTTGATGAGCAGCCACTAGCTCAACCTGGAAGAAATCTCGATGTATATGCAGCTGACATGGCTCGTATAGAGGTACTTTCTGGACCTCAGGGAACACTTTTTGGAGCAAGCTCTCAAGCTGGTGTTGTTAGGATGATTACTAATAAGCCTGTTATTGGCGAATCTTCAGCTAATATAGAAGTTGAATCAAGGTTTATGCCTGAAGGAGATACTGGGGCTAAAGTAGAGCTTGTAGGTAACGTACCTCTTGGAGATTCTACTGCCGCTAGGTTCGTTGCATATAGAGATACTAAAGGTGGTTACATAGACCAAGTTGAAGGTACTATTGACGTTAGCGGATCTGCACGTTTTAGACCAGCTGGCACGATTAGACAAAATGGACTAGCTGTTAACTCCTCAAGAGGAGGCTTTCAAGCTGGGGCTGATCTCTCAGGAGCCACATTACTTCAAGCTGGAGCGATAATTAAAGAAGATGCTAACGAATTAACATATCAAGGATTTAGAGCAAGTGTAGCTCATGAGATCAACGAAAGTTGGGATATGGTAGCAACTGTTGCGCAGCAAACCATTGATGCTGACGGCGTATTTTTTGTAGACCCAAATCTAGGTGACCTAGAAATCCAAAGATACACTGAAGATAAAATCGAGGATGAATACGACAACATGAGTTTAACTCTTGAAGGTTCTATAGGAGATCTTGAAGTGGTTTATGCGGGAGCATATACAGACAGAACTACAGAACAAATGGTTGATTACACCGATTACTTATTTGTTGGTCAGTATCTTCCGTACTATATTTGTGATTACTATGTAACGTACACAACATATGCACCCGGTAATGTTCCAACAGGAACATGTGGTGCTCCTAATCTATTAGTTGATTCAACAACTAATCTGGAAGTAACATCACATGAATTTCGTATCAACACTGATTTAAATGATACTACTTCGTTAACTGCTGGTGTTTTTGTTAGTGACACTGAACTTACTGAGTTAAATTTATTTACTTATCCAAGTTCAGTTGACAATGATATTACCTACGCTGCTAACTACGCTTTAACCGATACATCAGTTACTGGTTCGATTAATAATGCAAGTCCTGGTTGGTATTCAGCTGGCCCATATTCTGAACCTGTAATTTTCTTCAATGATATTAGAAGAACTGATGAACAGAGAGGTCTCTTTGGTGAATTAAGTTTTGCTACAAGTGATTCTTCGGAGCTCACAGTAGGTGCACGTTGGTATGATATTGAAGTTGATTTCGAAGGTAGCGCAAACTCATCTTTCTATAATGGGTTTGGTAATCCTGATACTCAACAATTTGGATCTAACTTATCGGCACAATATGCTCCTGGTAATCCCAATGGTTATCCAGACAAAGCTACTTCGGACGGAGCAATCGGAATGGTGACCTATTCATGGAATCCAAGTGACGACGTCATGTACTACCTAAAATGGTCTGAAGGTTTCAGGCCAGGTCTCCTTAATCGACCTGTAGGTAGAACAAGTCCAGACGGTTCATACACTGTGCCTGCTTCGATTGATTCTGATGAAATTACAAACTATGAATTTGGTTGGAAAGCTGTTCTGCAAGATGGACAACTGAGATTTAATGGTAGTTTCTTCATGGTTGACGTAAGTGGCTTACAGAGCACCATTTTTGATCCAAGTATTGTTAACTTGTTCTTCTCTGATAATGCAGCAGATGCTGATATAAGAGGGATTGAAGGCGACTTTATGTACTTTACTGAAGATGGTTTAATGCTTTCAGGTGCTTTTTCATTATTAGACACTGAAATTACAAAAGCACTTGTACCGACCAATGATGTTATTGTTGGTTCTGAGTTAGCATTTGCACCAAGGTTTCAGGCTAACGTTAGTGCCAGAAAAGAATGGGGACTCTCAGGAGGCAATACGGGATTCTGGCAAGTTCAGTTCAATATGTCTGATAAGAGTTATTCTGACATTATGGGACCGAATAGAGCTCAACAAGATAGTTACAACTTAACCAATGTAAGAGCTGGAATAAGTAATGATGATTGGACTGCAGAAATGTATGTCGATAACGTTACAGACGAAAGAGCTGAGTTAAGTAATACGTTTGTCTTTGATAGACAACGTGTAGCTGTCATAAGGCCAATGACTATTGGGCTTAGGTACAAAATGAAGTTTTAATAAATTTAATAACTTAAAACTATAAAAAGGGAGCTTAGGCTCCCTTTTTAATATACTTAGAAATCAGATTTTAAATTATTTGCTAGAATAAAATTGGAATGGAAGAAGATCAATTAAATATCGATGAAACTACACTTTCAGTTGATTTAAGTGAGGCTACGGATGCGGTTAAGGAAGGTAGTTTCGAACATGCACTCAACTTATTGAAGATCATTCTTAAGGACCACCCTGAACATATAGATAGCCTGTATCTAGCCGCTGTTTCATCTAGATATCTAAGACAATTTGAAGAATCCAAGAAGTTTATTGAGAGTCTGCTGATTATTGCGCCTGATATGGGTCGTGCTTATCAAGAACTAGGTCATCTTAATAGAGATTTAGGAGATGAAGAAAAGGCTGTTGTGCACTACAGACAGGCTTGCGAACTTAATCCTGCTCTAACTGCTGGTTGGAACTTTTTATATCAATATTTTGTGAAAAATAATAATAAACCAGCAGCAGATCATGCTCTGGAACAAATTAATAAACTAGGATCTCTTCCAGGAGTTCTTTTATATATAGATCAGATTCTTAATGAAGGAAGATTAGGTATGGCTGAAGCTAAGTGCAGAGCTTTTCTTAAAGAAAACCCTACTCACACCTATGCCATGTCTTTACTTGCTGAGATTGCGAATCGATTAGGATATTTTGATGATGCAGAATTTTTACTAGAAAAGGCTGTTGAATTTAAACCTGATGATGGTGATTTAAGAATGAAATATGCATCCATTCTTAGAAAAAAACAAAAATTTGCAAAGACAATGGAACAAGTAAATATTTTATGTGATAAACATCCAGATAATCTTACCTATCAAGCTCAAAAGGCTAGTGAAATTATGCAGAATGGGGATCATGAAACCGCGATTACATTGCTGGACGATATTCTTAGTAAGAATCCATATAATTTCAGTACTTTTACTTCAAAAGGCCATGCACAAAAAACACTTGGAAAAACTGATGAAGCCATAAAAAGCTATCAGTCAGCCTATCAAATCAAACCAGATCATGGTGAAGCCTTTTTTTCATTGGCGAACCTAAAAACTTACTCTTTTAGCAGCTCCGAATTAGAGAGTATGCGAGAACAAGTTAGTAGAGTCGATTTATCGCTGAGAGATAAAGCTTATTTTCATTTTGCTCTTGCACAAGGTTGTGAGGTGAATGGTGAATATGATGAAGCTTTTTTTCATTTAGAAAAAGGAAATAAAATTAAGAACGACCAAAGTCAATATTCTATTGAGAGAATGGAAAAGGAGCTACAAGCTCAAATTGAGATTTGCAATGATAAATTCTTTCATGATTTAGGTAACGGAGGCTGTGATACCAAAGAGCCTATATTCATACTTGGTTTACCTAGAGCCGGTTCTACGCTTATTGAACAAATATTAGCTTCTCACTCTATGGTCGACGGAACACTTGAACTTCCTAATATTCTTTCAATAGCTCAAAGCCTAAGAGGAGATGATATATATGGAAAATTGGGCAACTACCCTAAAAGCATGGAGTCTTTATCTTTAGATCAAAGGGAAGCATTAGGCAGGGGCTATATAGAAGATACAAAAATGCACAGAAAAGATGCTCCTATGTTTACAGATAAGATGCCTAATAATTTCAGACATATCGGCTTAATTCATTTAATAATGCCTAATGCTAAAATTATTGACGCAAGAAGATATCCTTTGGATTGCTGCTTTAGTATGTTCAAACAGTTGTTTGCTCAAGGACAAGAGTTCTCCTATGGGTTAGCTGAAGCTGGAAGTTATTATAGGAACTACGTTAATTTAATGGATCACTGGAACAGTGTGCTCCCAGATAAAATTTTAAGAGTAAATAACGAAGATGTAATTGAAGATCTTGAAGGTCAGGTAAGGAGAATGCTGGAATTCTTAGAATTACCTTTTGAAGAGCAGTGCATTTCCTTTCATGAAACTGATAGGTCAGTCAGAACAGCAAGTTCTGAGCAAGTAAGAAGGCCAATCAATAAAGATGGGATGGAACGTTGGAAGCCGTATTCAAAACACTTAAAACCTTTAGTAGATAATTTGGGTCACCAATTACTTAAACCCGAAGATATAAACTTAATTAATTAGTAGGAAATTTTAAATGGAAGAAAATAGTTTTTTATCTGAAGGGAGGAGAACCAATACTAAAGTTATGGGTCTTGATATAAATCTGCCTGTATTTTCCATTAGTTCTGGCTTGGCAATTCTTTTTTCTGTCCTCGTATTAATCTATCCCGAGACGTCTTATGAATTACTTAATGATGCCAAAGACTTTGTTGTTGTATGGTTCGGATCTTTGTTTACGATCTCTATGTCTGCTATTACATTGGTCATTTTATATTTGATAATTTCACCATTTGGAAAGATAAAACTTGGAGGAGAGGAATCACTTCCTGAATTTAGCTTTTTATCTTGGGTTTGCATGTTGTTTGCAGCAGGAGTCGGCATAGGGATGACTTTTTATGGAGCTGCTGAACCTCTTTCTTACTACACAGGAGTCTTTGGAACACCTCTGAATGTCGCTCCTGAATCAGAAGAAGCATATAGGTTGGCTTTCAGCGCAACAATTTTTCACTGGGGTTTGAACGCTTGGTCTGTGTATGCAATCATAGGATTGTCTCTTGCTTTTTTTTGCTACAACTGGAAATTGCCATTAACAATAAGGTCTATCTTTTATCCTCTTTTAGGTAAAAGAATTTGGGGATGGCAAGGAGATTTGATTGATATTATTGCCGTATTAGCAACCCTTTTTGGTTTAACAACTTCTTTGGGATTGGGAGCAAGACAAGCCTCCTCTGGACTTTTCTATCTATTTGACCTTCCTAATAATCTTTTAACTCAATCTTTGGTAATACTGTTTATTACTTCTGTGGTTATTTTTTCTGTTTATAGAGGCCTTAATAAAGGTGTTAGAGTATTGAGTAATATCAATATAGGTCTAGCTCTTGTCTTATTGTCTTTTGTAGTAATTGCGGGACCAACATTAAGTATCTTAATGTCTTATGGAGAAAATTTTATTTTCTATTTTCAGGATATTTTTAGATTAAGTAACTGGAACAGGCCTGAAGACTTACAGTGGTATCATGACTGGACAATATTTTACTGGGCTTGGTTTATCTCCTGGTCTCCATTTGTAGGTATGTTCATTGCAAGAATATCAAAAGGAAGAACCATTAGAGAATTTCTTTCTGTAGTAATGATTGCACCTCTTATATTCTGT
>Ga0208261_1000911_pt1 | contig 11016 bp, 10 predicted proteins | sample Knorr_S7_td_DCM__FD_185595 | JGI IMG/M metagenome (GOLD analysis project Ga0208261, IMG submission 185595) | Marine microbial communities from Southern Atlantic Ocean transect - Knorr_S7_td_DCM_ad_131m_LV_B (SPAdes) (version 3) | ecosystem: Environmental > Aquatic > Marine > Oceanic | place...
AACTAAAACGGAAGTAAAAAACTCTTAAGAGGTGAGTAACATTTGACGCAAAAGCATTCTTTATGGTCGATAATGAAATTATTCAATAGGGATAAAAAAGATGCTCACAACATTATTAGCAGCTGCCGATCCAGTGACATTTCAGTGGTCTCCAAAATGCGCCGTTGTGATGATCATTTGCAATTTACTTGCATATGCAATAGCAAGATCAAATATTGAAAAGCCAAACGAAGGCTTTCCTATGCCTAATGCTCAATTTTATGGAGGACTAAGTCATGGTTCTTTTGTTGCGGCAAACTGCTTAGGTCATGTTTTGGGAATAGGTTCAATTTTGGGTCTTGCGGCTAGAGGCGTTTTATAAAAATAATTTCTAAAACTTTCTAAATTAAATATAAAAAAGGATTATTGAATTCAATAATCCTTTTTTTATTATTAGATCATTAACTAAAAAAGAATTTATTTCTAATTTGAACAGCCATCATTTTAGGAGTCAATCCTAGAGATTCTTTGCTTTGCTGCGGTGTTGCATGATCAACTAATTTATCTGGAATCCCTATTCTTAAGGTAGGTACAAAAATATCATTATCATTAAAAGATTCAACGACTGCTGATCCAAAACCTCCCAATAATGTTCCTTCTTCCATTGTTACAACCTTACCAATTTTTTTAGCAAAGTTATGAATAGTTTCCTCATCTAATGGTCTTATAAAACGAGCGTTAATGACAGTGCTATTCACTCCAAATTCTTTCAGTATTGCCGCTGTTTTAATTGCTGGGCAAACCATAGAGCCATAACCAATTATTAATAAATCATCTCCCTCTTCTATTATCTCAGCTTTACCAATTTCAAGAGACTCCCATCCTTCCTCCATCAACGCCGCTCCTTCTCCAGAACCTCTAGGTATTCGAAGAGCAGAGGGACCATTGTGATTAATACATGTAACTAACATTTGCTGTAATTCAGCCTCATCTTTTGGCGCCATAACAGTAAAATTAGGAACACATCTTAAATAACTAATGTCATATTGACCTTGATGAGTTGGGCCATCAGCACCAACAATTCCAGCTCTATCTAATACAAAAGTTACAGGTAAATTCTGTATTCCAATATCATGAATTAATTGATCATATGCCCGTTGTAAGAAAGTACTATATATAGCTACAACTGGTTTGATGCCTTCGCAAGCCATTCCACCAGCGAGAGTTACAGCATGTTGTTCAGCTATACCAACATCTACATATTGATCTGGAATAGCTTTTTGTAAAAGATTTAAAGCAGTACCTTCAGCCATCGCTGCGGTAATACCAACAATCTTGCTGTCTTGTTCGCAAAGCTTTACTAAGGTTTGACCGAAAACCTTACTAAAACTTGGAGGTTTAGGAGTTTTAGAAGGAATAGATTTACCAGTCGTCAAATCAAAAGATGATTGAGCATGGTAACCAACCTGGTCAGCCTCAGCATATGGATAACCTTTGCCCTTTGTAGTGGCGACATGAACCATTACAGGTCCACCAACTTTATGCGCTGCATTAAATGTTTTAATTAATTCAGAAATATCATGCCCATCTACAGGACCCATATAAGTAAAGCCTAATTCCTCAAAAACAGCTCCTACACTAGGAACTGCCAAACGTCTAACACTACCGGTAAGAGATTTAAATTCCTCTTGTATAGCACCTCCCATAAAAGGAAGATTTTTGACACTTTCTTGAACACTGTCCGAAATAAATTGAACAGGCGGGCTATGACGCATTCGATTTAAATAAGTAGACAAAGCTCCAACAGGAGGAGAAATTGACATGTCATTGTCATTTAAAACAACCAAAAGAGGAGTTTTTGGAAGATGTCCTGCATGATTAATAGCCTCTAAAGCCATTCCACCGGTTAAGGCGCCATCACCAATAACTGCAACACATTTATAGTTTTCTCCTTTTCTATCTCTTGCTATCGCCATGCCAAGAGCAGCAGAAATAGATGTGCTCGCATGCCCAGCTCCAAAATGATCAAATTTACTTTCTGTTCTCTTTAGGTAACCAGCTACTCCTTTCTGTTGTCTAAGTGAATCAAATCGATCATATCTTCCAGTTATCAACTTGTGAGGGTAGGCTTGGTGTCCAACATCCCAAATAACCTTATCGACATCTAAATCTAAAGTCTGATAAAGAGCAATTGTCAACTCAACAACACCAAGGCCTGGACCTAAGTGTCCGCCACTAGTAGAAACTACTTGAAGATGCCTTTCTCTGATTTGGCAAGCAACATCTTCCAATTCGCTAATGGCTAATCCATGAAGCTCATTTGGATGACTTAACTGGCTCAGACGCATATAACTCTGAGATTGAATCCTTCCAATCTACGAGGTCTACCCTACATTTTGAAAAAACTTGCACAAGAACAAATGGAATGTAGAAAATACATAAACCAAAATTCGGTGAAAAACTAGACATGGAGGACTATTTACAGAAAATACTAAGAGCTCGTGTTTATGACGTTGCCGAAGAAACCCCACTAGAAAGAGCAAAAAACTTAAGCAAAAAATTCAAAAATGACATCTGGCTTAAGAGAGAAGACCTTCAACCTGTCTTTTCTTTCAAGTTAAGAGGTGCATTTAATCGCATGTGCCAGCTAAGCAAGGAAGAGCTTTCTAATGGAGTAATTGCATCAAGCGCTGGAAATCACGCACAGGGAGTTGCTTTAAGTGCCTCTTTCCTTGATTGCAGGTCAGTGATAGTGATGCCTCTGACAACTCCTATAATGAAAGTAAGAGCTGTTGAATCACACAGAGCAGAAGTTATACTTTTTGGTGAAACTTATGATGAAAGCTATAAGAAAGCATTAGAAATATCTAAAAAAGAAAATCTAACTTTCATCCATCCATTTGATGATCCAGAGGTAATAGCTGGACAGGGAACAATTGGTCTAGAAATACTTAGACAAAGTAATACTGTACCTGACGCTATATATATCGCAGTAGGAGGAGGTGGACTAATAGCTGGAGTAAGTGCATATGTAAAAGCAATTTGGCCAGATACAAAGATTATTGGTGTTGAACCTGAAGATGCATGCGCAATGACACTTTCACTAAAGGAAAACAAACCTGTAGAACTTAAAAGTGTTGGTCTTTTTGCAGATGGTGTAGCCGTAAGAAAGGTAGGAGAAAAAACCTTCTCGATTTGTAAAAAAAATGTAGACGAAATGATTACAGTAAATACGGATGAAATATGTGCAGCAATAAAAGATGTTTTTGAGGATACACGCTCAATTCTTGAACCAGCAGGGGCATTAGCTATAGCAGGATTAAAAAAACACGTAACTAACAATCAAATAAAAAATAACAACCTAATTGCTATTGCATGTGGCGCAAATATGAATTTTGAAAGACTAAGATTTGTTGCGGAAAGGGCCGAATTAGGTGAAGAGAAAGAAGCAATGTTAGCTATTGGAATTCCTGAAAAAGCTGGAAGTTTGAAACTTTTATGTCTAACACTTGGATCAAGAAGTTTAACTGAATTTAGTTACAGGATGTCAGAAGGGAGAACAGCGCAAATTTTTATGGGTGTAGAAGTATCAGATGTTAAAGATAGGGAACTACTAATCGAAGAAATAAAGAAGAAAGGTTTTGAGTGTCATGATTTAAGTAATGATGAATTATCCAAGGTTCATCTCAGGCATATGGTTGGGGGCAGACTCCCAAGATCTATAAATGAAATTTCAAAGGGGGAATATAAAGAATTGCTTTATAGATTTGAATTTCCTGAAAGGCCAGGAGCGCTAATGAGATTTGTTAACGCTATGAGACCAGAATGGACAATAAGCATTTTCCATTATCGAAACCATGGCGCAGATACTGGGAGAATAGTAATAGGAGTACTTGTAAAAGATACCGAGATTCCAACATGGAATGAATTTGTTCAAAAAGTGGGCTATAAAAATTGGAATGAAACCGATAATCCAGCCTATAAATTATTTTTAGGTGCAGAGTTTAGTTAGACGCGTTATTTTTGGATACCAAAGAAAATAATTACTACTTGCATAAATATGAGTAAGAACATACAAATCTCATTACCAGCAAGGATTGAGGCAATCCTTTATTTAAAAGGAAGGCCAACATCATCTAAAGAAATGGCTGATCTTCTTGATAAAGATATTGCCGAGGTAGAAAAAGCACTATGGGAACTAAAGGCAGGTTATGCACAACGTGATACTGCATTAGAAATAAACGAAAGTAAAAATTATTACAGTTTGGAACTAAGGCAAGGACTTGGCGAGTTAGTTCAAGATCTCCTACCAGCAGATTTATCTATTGCAACACTTAGAACTCTTGCAACAGTTGCACTAAAGAAAAAAATACTTCAATCTGAATTAGTTGATCTAAGAGGATCGGGGGCATACGACCACATCAAAGAACTTGTTGAAAAAAATTTTGTAGAGAGAAGGCGTCAAAAGGATGGGCGTTCGTTCTGGTTAACTCTTTCTGAGAAGTTTCATCAAACATTTTCTGTTTTACCGGAACCAGATCAAGCAGAAGATAAAAATGCGGCATAATATAGTTTATAAAAATAAAAGCTAATGGGTTACGAAATTATTCCAACAATTCTTCTTGTACTTTTAAAAACATTAGGAATTTATTCAACAATCTTGATCATTAGGGTTTTGCTGACATGGTTTCCAAATCTTGATATGAGTAATCCGATACTTGTAAATTTATGTGCAATTACTGACCCATACTTAAATTTTTTCAGAGGAATAATTCCTCCATTAGGAGGCTTAGATTTATCTCCTATTTTGGCTTTTGTTGTAATACGAGTTGTTCAAGGAATACTTGGAAACGCAGCTTCATTAACAATGGGAGCGTTTCAAATGTATGGATAAACAAAATCAACGATCATCGCCACTACCCTGAATTTTGCCTCTAATTTTACGGCTATTTAGTTTTTCCAAGTTTGCGTTAGCAACTTCTTCCAATTCATATCCCAATTCACTAGAAAGTTGTGAGATGTACCAAAGAACATCCCCAAGTTCAAATTTAATTGCATCCTTACTTTCTTTATCAAATAAACCCTTTTTATCTCTTAGAATTTTTTTGACTTTGTCAGCAACTTCCCCTGCTTCTCCTACAAGACCTAATGTTGGGTAAATAGCATTAGATCCAACATCAGGATAAAGAGCAGTCTTGCGAGATTCTCTTTGATAATGATTTAATTCCATTTTTTTCTTGAATAAACAAAGTTGACAATTCAAACACAATTAAATGTTAGTTTTTTGTAATCACAAGTCCTATAAATGACAATACTCGATCTCTCTAGAAGGACCAAAATTGTAGCCACAATAGGCCCCGCAACTGAAAGTGCGAGCCAAATAACAAAGTTAATCGAAGCTGGAGCAACTACCTTTCGTCTAAACTTTAGTCATGGAGACCATGATGAACATGCTCAAAGAATAAAAACCATTAGACAAGTTTCAGATGACCTAGGAATTCATATAGGAATACTTCAAGATCTTCAAGGGCCTAAAATCAGGCTTGGTAGATTCAAAAATGGTCCTGTAAATGTTAAAAATGGAGATAAATTTATTCTTACCTCAAAAAATATTGAATGTAATAAAGATCAGGCAAATGTAACCTACGAGAAACTATCTGAAGAAGTAACAGTTGGAAATAGGATTTTATTAGATGACGGAAGAGTGGAAATGAAAGTTGAAGAAGTAGATCTTAAAGAACAAAGATTAATCTGCTCAATAACAGTAGGAGGCGTTCTTTCTAATAATAAAGGGGTTAATTTTCCTGATGTTCAATTATCAATTAGGGCACTTACAGATAAAGATAAGAAAGATCTGGCCTTTGGGTTAAAACAAGGTGTTGATTGGGTTGCACTTAGTTTTGTAAGAAATCCATCAGATTTAATAGAGATAAAAGATTTAATTAGAAATCATGGATTTGATACTCCAGTAGTGGCAAAAATAGAAAAATTTGAAGCTATTGATCAAATCGATGCTGTTTTAAAATTATGCGACGGAGTGATGGTTGCCAGAGGAGATCTTGGCGTAGAGATGCCCGCAGAAGAAGTTCCATTATTACAAAAACAACTGATAAAAAAGGCCAACAGCCTTGGAATTCCCATTATTACCGCTACACAAATGCTTGATTCGATGGCCTCAAGCCCAAGGCCTACTAGAGCTGAGGTAAGTGATGTAGCTAATGCAATCCTCGATGGAACAGATGCTGTAATGCTATCCAATGAAACAGCTGTAGGCGATTATCCAATTGAAGCAGTAGCAACAATGGCCACAATTGCAAAAAGAATAGAAAGAGATTATCCACAAAGAGCATTAGAGAGTCATCTACCAAGCACAATTCCAAACGCAATAAGTGCAGCAGTAAGTAGTATTGCAAGACAAATAAATGCAGCGGCAATAATACCTCTCACAAAAAGTGGAGCCACAGCTAAAAACGTAAGTAAATTTAGACCTGCCACACCTGTTTTAGCAGTAACAAATGAAAAGACTGTCGCAAGTACCCTTCAACTTGTTTGGGGAGTAACACCCCTCCTAATAGAGAATCAAACAAGCACGTCAAAAACATTTTATGATGCAATGAATATGGCGAAAAAATTAAAAATCTTAAAGCAAGGAGACCTTGTTGTAGAGACAGCGGGCACCTTATCCGGTGTAAGTGGATCAACAGATTTAGTAAAGGTAGGGATAGTTAGCTCAGATGAAGAAGCAAAAACTTCATTTATTTAAAAAACATGAAAAGAAAACTCCCGTTAGCTGAAACCTCGGGAATGGCAATAAAGAATCTTAAATCAAATAAGTTTAGAAGCCTATTGACAATGCTTGGAATAGTCATTGGTAATGCATCGGTCATAACACTTGTAGGAGTAGGAAGAGGTGCTCAAAACCTTGCAGAAAATCAATTAAGCAATCTTGGTGCGAACGTATTATTTGTTGTACCTGGAAATAATGACACAAGAAGACGAGGAGTTGCTTTTCCAAAAAACCTCGTCCTCAAAGATGCCATAGCAATAGAAAAACAAGTTCCAACTGTAAAGAGAGTAGCTCCACAAATTTCATCAAATGAAGTCATTCAAATTGGATCTAAAAGTACAAGCAGTTCTATTTCAGGAATAACAAGTGATTTTCTGACTGTAAGAAGCTTTGAGATTGCAAAAGGGCGTTTTATCAATGATCAAGATACAAAAGGAGCAAAAAATGTTGTAGTTATTGGACCTGATCTTGAAGATAAGCTCTTTAATGAAAAAGAGGTTTTAGGAGAAAGAATAAGAATAAAAGATCAGTCTTTTGAAATAGTAGGAGTAATGAAGCCTAAAGGAGCTGTATTTGGAAACAATCAAGACGAGAATGCATACATACCTCTAACAACAATGGTTAGCAGAATTACTGGTAAAGATCCAACTTACGGAACTAGTCTAAGTTTTATAAGCGTTGAAGCAATAAATGAAAAATCTACAAAAGCCGCAAAATTTCAAATAACAAATTTATTAAGACAAAGGCATAAAATAATGAGAGATGATGACTTTGCAGTTCGATCTCAAAAAGATGCCTTGCAAATAGTATCAAGCATTACAGGTGGTCTAACATTAATGTTAGCCGCGATAGGTGGCATATCATTATTAGTTGGAGGGATAGGGATAATGAATATTATGTTGGTATCTGTAAGTGAAAGAACAGAAGAAATAGGTCTTAGGAAGGCTTTAGGTGCAAGGAGGCTTGATATTTCAACCCAATTTCTAATTGAGTCACTAATTCTTTCAAGTTTAGGAGGGATTGCAGGTACAACTTTAGGACTTACAACTGTGAAGGTTGTCGCTTTATTGACACCCCTCCCCGCGTCAATTGGCTTAGGTACAGTATTTATAACAGTTATGATTTCAGGTACTATAGGTTTAACTTTTGGTGTATTACCAGCAAAAAGAGCCGCAAAACTTGATCCTATTACAGCATTAAGAAGTTTATAAATATTATTTTTATAAAAAAAATTTAGACTTAATATTTACTATTTTCGAAATATATTTTTTGACTATTTTTCAAAAAATATTGAAATCAATCAACAGAAAGGGACATTCCCCCATTAGAATCATCAAAAAGTTTTCAAAGATTCATGGATAAAAAGTGGAAAATTATAGCTCTTTGGGTGCTTCCAATAACAATAGTAGTTTTAATTTCATGGCAAATCATTGGTTCATCGACAAACAACCAAGTTAATCAAACCTCTTCAGTTACTGCTTCTCGAAATGCACCTATTGCAAAAATCAGCTACGGAAGATTTCTAGACTATGTAAAAGCAGGTCGTGTAACTTCAGTTGATATCTATGAAGGAGGCAGAAATGCAATTGTCGAATCTGTTGATCCTGAGATCGATAATAGAGTACAAAGATTACGGGTAGACCTACCAGGATTAGCTCCCGAATTAGTTTCGACACTTAAAGAAGAAGGAATAAGTTTTGATATTCATCCTCCAAAAACTGCTCCAGCTGGAATAGGAATACTTGGAAATCTCCTTTTCCCTCTTATTCTTATTGGTGGATTGATATTACTTTCAAGAAGATCAAATTCAATGCCAGGTGGCCCAGGCCAAGCAATGCAATTTGGTAAGACGAAAGCAAGATTCGCCATGGAAGCTGAGACAGGGGTCAAATTTGATGATGTAGCTGGAGTAAATGAAGCTAAACAAGACCTAGAAGAAGTAGTCACTTTCTTAAAACAACCAGAAAGATTTACATCTGTTGGAGCTCAAATACCAAGAGGAGTTTTATTAGTTGGCCCTCCAGGAACTGGTAAAACACTCTTGGCAAAAGCAATTGCAGGAGAAGCAGGTGTTCCATTCTTCTCTCTTTCAGGATCAGAATTTGTTGAAATGTTTGTAGGTGTAGGTGCAAGTCGAGTACGAGATTTATTTAAAAGAGCTAAGGAAAACAGTCCTTGTTTAATTTTTATAGATGAAATTGATGCTGTTGGAAGGCAGAGAGGAGCAGGAATAGGAGGAGGCAATGATGAAAGAGAGCAAACTCTCAATCAACTTTTAACTGAAATGGATGGCTTCGAAGGTAATAGTGGAATTATTATCATTGCGGCAACAAACAGACCAGATGTACTTGATTCAGCCTTGATGAGACCAGGAAGATTTGATAGACAGGTAACTGTTGATGCACCAGATATCTCTGGGAGATTATCAATACTGAAAGTTCACTCTAGAAATAAAAAATTAGAGAAGGATTTAACATTAGAAAGTATTGCAAGAAGAACGCCTGGATTCACAGGTGCAGATTTAGCTAATTTGCTAAATGAAGCAGCAATTCTTACAGCTAGAAGAAGAAAGAATCATATAGGTCTTTCTGAAATTGATGACGCAGTTGATCGCATTATCGCTGGGATGGAGGGTCAACCTTTAGTAGATGGAAGAAGTAAAAGGCTTATTGCTTATCATGAAGTAGGACATGCCTTGATAGGTTCGCTAGTTAAAGATCACGACCCAGTACAAAAGGTTACCGTCATACCAAGGGGGCAAGCAAAAGGATTGACATGGTTCTCCCCTGATGATGATCAAACTTTAATTAGTCGATCACAATTGAAAGCAAGAATAATGGGAGCACTTGGAGGAAGAGCTGCCGAAGATATAATTTTTGGAAGAGAAGAAGTAACAACAGGCGCTGGAGGAGATGTACAGCAAGTAGCCTCAATGGCCCGCCAAATGGTCACTCGATTTGGAATGAGTAGCCTTGGACCAGTATCTTTAGAAGGTGATAATCAAGAGGTATTTGTTGGAAGAAGCCTAATGAATACATCTGATATATCAGACGAAATTTCAAAACAAATAGACGAACAGGTAAGAAAAATAGTTAAACAGTGTTATGAAGAAACACTAGAATTAGTTGCGAAAAATAGATCAGCTATGGATAAATTAGTTGAAATTTTAATTGAAAAGGAAACTATGGATGGTGAAGAGTTTTGCGAAATATTATCTGAATTCACACCTATCCCAGAAAAAGATCGATTTATACCAGTACTCAAAAATACAAAATAAATAGTCAAATCAGACTGAGTTTATTTGCCGTTTATTAAATACATTATCAATAATTCCATATTCAACAGCTTCAGAAGGAGACATATAAAAATCTCTATCAGTATCCTCTCTTATTCTCTCAATAGGCTGACCTGTTCTATCAGATAATTCTTTATTTAATTTATCTTTAATAAAAAGTATTTCATCTGCTTGAATTCTTATATCACTTGCTTGTCCTCTTGCCCCTCCCAATGGTTGGTGAATCATTATTCTGGAATGAAGTAAACTACTTCTTTTTCCTTTCGTTCCAGCACAAAGCAAAAAAGCTCCCATACTCGCAGCAAGTCCAACGCAAACAGTGTGAACGTCTGGCTTGACATGCTGCATGGTGTCAAAGATGCCAAGGCCGTCATAAACTGATCCACCTGGAGAGTTGATATATAAAAAAATATCTTTTTCAGGATCATCTGCTTCAAGAAAAAGTAGTTGAGCAACAATCCTGTTAGCAGAATCACTAGTAACAGGTTCACCTAAAAAAACTATTCTCTCTCTTAAAAGCCTGGAATAAATATCAAAGGCTCTTTCTCCTCTACCAGATTCTTCAATAACTATAGGAATCATTAAACGATGTTGATGGTCGGTTTTCATGATCCTAGCTAAGTAACAGGGTAAGCTAAGGTCTCTTAAGAATTATCTAGGTTTGGCATTGAGCGTTAGAGCAACAATTTCAGACAGTAAATCTGATTTCCATAAAGAATTTCCATATGTCATTCCACCGATATATAGAAAATTAGCTGATGAGTTACTTGTAGAATTACATTTATTAAGTCATCAAAAAAACTTTAAAAATAGTCCCATTTTTGCAACGGGTTTAAAAGAAATATTTAATAAATTTACGAATGGATATAAGCCTGTTGAACATATTAATAAACTTTTTAATGCCATATGTAATTGCAATGGTTTTAATCCTGATGAGATAAAAACAATGTCAGAT
>Ga0208261_1000913_pt1 | contig 11014 bp, 13 predicted proteins | sample Knorr_S7_td_DCM__FD_185595 | JGI IMG/M metagenome (GOLD analysis project Ga0208261, IMG submission 185595) | Marine microbial communities from Southern Atlantic Ocean transect - Knorr_S7_td_DCM_ad_131m_LV_B (SPAdes) (version 3) | ecosystem: Environmental > Aquatic > Marine > Oceanic | place...
TTAGATCTAGTGGACCTGGAGGTCAATCTGTTAATACAACAGACAGCGCAGTAAGAATTACGCATATACCTACCGGTATAGTTGTTTCTCAACAAGATGAAAAATCACAACATAAAAACAAGGCCAAAGCTTTGAAAATTTTACGATCGAGAATACTAGATAAAGAAACACAAACAAAAAACCAAGAAAGGGCTGAAAATAGAAGGTCTCAAGTCGGATCTGGAGACAGATCAGAAAGAATTAGAACATATAATTTTCCTCAAGGAAGAGTATCTGATCATCGAATCAATCTTACTCTTTATAATTTAACAGAAATTTTAGAAGGTCAATTAAATGATTTAATTACACCTTTAAGTACTGATGATGAATCTAAAAAATTAGCTGAATTAAATAATGAATAATTTTTTAAATTCACATTTAAAAGAATTAAGCAATCATTTTGATTATCCAGAATTGGAATTAAGAGTTTTGCTGAATAGAGCATCGATTATTGATAAAGAAATTTTTTTTAGTAATTTTAATATTAAACAAATTGACTTCCGTATATTCAAAGAATCTTTTGATAGAAGATTAAAAAAAGAACCTATATCAAAAATATTTAATTCAAAAGAATTTTGGAAATATAATTTTTATGTTAATAAATTTGTTCTTGACCCCAGACCTGAAACTGAATTTATTATTGAAAAAGTTCTAAATTATTTTCCTAATAAAAAAAAGAAATTAAAAATTTTAGATCTTTGTACAGGTTCTGGTTGTATAGCCATTTCTCTTGCTAAAGAATATGTAAATGCAAAAGTAACAGCAACAGATATTTCTACTAAAGCTCTAAAAGTAGCTAAAATTAATTCACAAAAAATACATTGTAATAATATCAAATTTATTAAATGTGATCTTTTGAATAAAATTACAAAATATGATATTGTTGTTTCAAACCCACCGTATTTGTCGAAGTATGATTATGAAAATATATCAGATGAGATCAAACTTTTTGAACCTAAATTAGCATTGTTTGCTAAAAGTAATGGATATGAATTTTATAATAGATTAGCTAATTTATTGCCTAAAATTATCTCAAATAAAAGTATGGTTTTTATAGAAATAGGTCATTCTCAAGCTGAAAAATGTATAAAAATCTTTGAATCAAGTAAATTAAAATGTCTAGAAATCATTAAAGATTATCAAAATTTAGATAGAGGAATAATATTAAATAAAACTTGATAATTTATTTATTTTATATAATCATTTATTAGTATTAATTTTTTGAAAACTAATTAAATTTTTAGAGTTTTCCTAATAATTTTAACTAAAATATTATGTATACAAAGAAGAATGGAAGAGTTTCGTATAGATCTGGTAAGAGGTCTAATTTTAAAAGAAACAATACTTTTATAAATAAGTCGAGAAACAAAGGAAATGTTACTCAGCAGTATAATAAATACCTTAAACTCGCAAAAGAAGCATCTTCTTCAGGTGATAGAATACAATCTGAATTGTATTACCAATATACTGATCATTATTATAGAGTCATGGTAGAGTTAGGTATTTCATTTGAAGAACATGATGGGTCTGAGAATAAATCTATAGAAAATAAACCTATTGAAGTTGAAGAGAAAGCTTCTTCTAAAGAGGAAGAATTACCAGAAGAAAAAAATATTAATTTGCATGAAGATTCACAAGAAAATTCAAAGGAAGACTTAGAATCGATTGAATCTATCTCTTTTATTTCTGATCCTCCTAAAAAGAAAAGTACAAAAAGAAAAAAAGCTTCAGTTTAATTATTCATATAGGGCATATAAATGCCTTGCATAAATATCTTTCATATTTTTCTTAAATTTTTGCAATTCTGAACCTGTAAGTATTTTTCCAGAAGGTAGCTTTAATTTCATAGGATTAATTTGTTTATTTTGATATATAATTTCATAATGTAGATGAGGTCCTGTCGAGTTACCAGTATTTCCTACATAACCAATAATTTCCCCTTGGTTAACTCTAGCTCCTTTATAAATTTTCTTATTATACCCAGATAAATGAGCGTAAGCTGTTTTGTATTCATTATTATGTCTTATTCTAATATATTTGCCATAACCTCCATTACGACCAACAAATTCAACTACACCATTACCTCCAGCGTACACAGGTGTTCCTATCGGTGCAGCAAAGTCTACTCCTTTATGTAGCTTATTGTAACCTGAAATTGGATGTTTACGCATACCAAAGTTTGACGATAGTCTAGCACCATCAATAGGTGTTTTAAGTAAAGATTTTTTTACATTTTTACCTTCTCTATCAAAATAATCGATATATCCATCTTCAGTAAAAAAAATAAAATATTCTAAATCTTTATTTTCTATTTTTAAATTTATATACTCTATATCGCCATATTCTATTGTATTTCTTTTAACGTTAATTAATGTTTCATATAATATTTCAAATATAGTATCTTTTTTTATATCTCTTTGAAAATCAATATCAAAACTATACAATCTTATAGCTTCGGCTAAAACAGCTAAAGGTAAACCAGCTTTTATGCCATCTTGATAAAGTGAGGAAGATATTGTAAATTTTAAAGAATTTACATCTTTTTCTATTTCAATATTTTCTTCATGTAATGATATTGATTTTTGGTTAATATGTAAAATCAAATCTTTTTTAAAACTAATAGGTAATATCATTTTTACTATTTGATTTTTTTTATTTTCATATAAATAAATTTTTTGTCCTATACTTAAATATTTGAGATCAAATTTTTTACTTATATTTTGAATTATCAAATTTTCTTGTTGTATATTAAAGAAGGGTCTAATAATTTTTGAAAAAGTATCATTTTTTTTAACTATAATTAATTTTTCGTTTAGTACTTCTTCTTTTTTTATAGGAATAGATTTTTTTTTATCAATTTTTTTATTATCTATTAGCTTAGTTTTTTCTTTTTCTACAAAATCATTTTTTGGAATGTCTATTGGTTTAACAAAGCTAATTTTTTGATTGAAATTATTTAGAGAACTTAAACCTTGAATAAACGAATTAAATCCAATTATTATTAATACAAAAAAAATAATTATTTTAAGAAAAGAAAAACTTTCTATATTCATATAACTATAAATATTTAGAATTAAAATATATTAAAGGTTTTTTTGTGTTATCAATTTGAATTTCTAAAATTTTACAAATAAATAAAAAATGATCTCCTTCTTTTATCACTTTATATTTTTTACAATGAAAATTAGCTACACAATCTTTTATCATAGGGATAGAGTTTTTTTTAGTAACTATATATTTCGTATTATTCCAACTTGAATTTTTTAATGAAAAGTAGCTAGATATATTTTTTTGTTTGTTAGAAAGAAGATTAATACCTATATTTTTAGATTTTAAATATTTTTCTATAGAAGAAGATTTTTTATCTAAAGAAAATAATACTAGAGGAGGTTTTAGAGATAAAGCAGCAAAAGAATTAACAGTTTTGCCTAAAATCACTCCATCTTTATTTATTGTAATGATGGTTACTCCTGTTGTAAATTTAGATAATGATTTTTTAAAAAGTGTTGAATTAATTTTTTTCATTTAAAACCTTTTGCATATAAATTGCATCTATCCATTTATCTTTTTTAAATCCAACTTTTTTTAATATGCCTATTGTTTGAAAACCATTTTTTTTATGTATTCGGATAGATGATTCAGAGTCAAAACTTCCAATTACTGCAATTATATTTTTTATATTAGGATTTTTTTTTGAAGCTTCAAGTAATTCTCTTAATAAATCATTGCCTATACCCATACCTTGATGTTTATTATCTATGTATATGCTATTTTCAAAAGTGTGTTTATACCCACTTTTAGCTCTAAACTTATTTAAATAGACAAAACCTATTATTTCATTATCTTTTTTGGCTACTAAGAAAGGTAAATCTAATTTAATAATCGAGCTATATAATTCAAAAAATTCATCATATGACATTTCTTCTTCTTCAAAATTTGCTAATCCAAAATTAATATAATAATTATAAATATCCAGAATTTGAAGAATATCTTCTTTTATAGCTTTCTCAATTTTAATTAAATTATTCAAAATAAATTTTTTATATTTATTTTGTAATATATAATAAAAAAAACTATTCTACAAAAATTTCTTTTTGTTTTGTTATCCAATTATTAGTCATCATTTCATAATCTTTAGATAAGGTATATTTTTTTATTCTTAAATCAGTTTTTTGAGGCGTTTTTTCAAATAAATTTAATTCTAGTCCGTCATTTAAGATTGATTGAATTGATGATCTTGATCCAATAATACTGGGAATATATTTACAAATTTCCTCATATGAAATTCCTCCTAAATTATTTTGATACGCTATTTCTAGTGAAATAATATGATGTAAAATTGATTTATAAAAAAAATTCTCACCTTTATTTATTCCTAATGAATATTCATATAACTCAGTTTTTTTTAGCTTTATTGCATTTTGTAAGTTCATAAATTCTCCTCGTCTAAAATTTTAGAAAGAGGTGGTTAAAACCACCTCTTTTTATTTTAATATATGACTAATCTCTAATGGAGTAGGCCATTACTCCTACTTCAGCTTTATCAGTACCAAGTTTTTCAGCTTCTTCACTAATTCTAATACCCACAGAAATTTTCATTAAATACCAAACAATAAATGCAATAATGAAAACAAAAATATTAATCCAAAGGATACCATAAATTTGAGAACCAAAATTTGCTCCTGAATTTGTAAGAGGAACAGCTAATGTGCCCCAAATACCAGCAAATCCATGAACTGGAATAGCTCCAACCACATCATCTATTTTAAGTCTTATTAATAATAAAGTGCCGTAATAGACGACCAGTCCACCAATACCACCAATGATGATTGCCATAATAGGCGAAGGTGTAAGAGGCTCAGCAGTTATAGCTACAAGTCCACCTAATGCACCATTAAGCATCATTATAACATCAGTTTTGCCACCTACGAGTCTAGAAACACCTGCACAAACCATTACACCTGCACAAGCAGCTAAGTTAGTATTTATAAAAATAGTAGCTACAGAAGTTGAATCATCGAACGATCCTAAAGCTAACTGTGATCCACCATTAAAACCAAACCAACCTAACCATAAAATAAATACTCCTAAAGTTGCCAAAGGTATTGAGGAACTAGCAAAAGGTGCCATTGCTTTCGCATCACCTGTATCAGTAAATCTCCCAAGTCTTGGGCCAAGAAGTATTGCTCCTGCAAGAGCTGCCGCACCTCCAGCACTATGAACTAATGTTGAGCCAGCAAAGTCAGAAAAACCAGCAGCTGCAAGATGACCTCCACCCCATTGCCATCCCATTTCAATCGGGTAAATGATGCCAGCTAAGATTGCACAGAATAAAAAGAATGGCCAAATTTTAATTCTTTCTGCCATTGTTCCTGAAACAATAGAACAGGTTGTTGCGCAAAAAACCATTTGGAAAAACCAGTCAGAACCATCTGAATATCCTGTTTCTATTGAGCTTGCATCACTCCAAGGAAGAAAAGTACCAATAAATCCTCCTTCAGGGATACCGTATGCTAAGTTATATCCAATAAACCAAAACATTATTCCAGCAATAGAATATAAGCCTATATTTTTTGCAGCTATTGTAGCAACACTTTTTGATGTAACTAATCCTGATTCTAGCATGGCAAAACCAGCTGCCATCCACATTACTAAAAAACCTCCTATCAAAAATAAGAGAGTGTTTAAAATATAGGAAACTTCTGGATCAACTGCTGCAAAAGCAGATGAAGATAGTAAAGTAGAGCCTATAAATAAACCAAAAAAAGAAAATTTATTCATTATTATTCTCCATAATAAAGTTCACTAAACATAACTAACCACTAGTCATGCGTTACTTTTCATGCGTAGCTATGGAAATTATAATAATAAGATCCGCGTTCCTTCGGTATAAACCTACTTCCGATTCTCAAATATTTATGAGAATTGAACGATTTTATAACTTTGCATGCGTTCCTTCAACTTTCGTCTACTTCCGTCTTTAAAAATAAATTTCTAAAGATGAACGATTAAAAAAGTTTCTATTATAAAAAAATTAATAATTCAAGAGGAAAATAAATAATTTATTATTTTTTATTAATTGTAATAAAACTTAAATATTACTAAGGACTTTTAACATTGAAGTAGATATATCATATAAATCATTAGGGTGCGTAGCTCAGCGGTAGAGCACTGCCTCGACACGGCAGGGGTCACAGGTTCAAATCCTGTCGCACCCACCACTATATTAATAATAAATTACAAACCCCCATGAGAAACTATGAATTCAGAAATCTTATCAATACCGTTGTTTTTTTTCATTTCACCAAAAATATATGGCAAGCCATTTCTAGCTTTTTCAACATCAATTTTCATTTGATTTAAATTTACCTCGACATATGGTGCTAAATCTATTTTATTAATTATTAATAAATCAGATTTTTTAATCGCTGGAGCTTTCTTTCTGGGAATATCTGCTCCCATTGCAACATCAATCATATAAATTGTTAAATCGACCAATTCAGGACTAAATGTCGCTGCTAAATTATCTCCTCCAGACTCAATTAATATTAATTCAAGATCAGGAAATTTTTTTATCATTTCATCTACAGCTAGTAAATTAATCGAACAATCTTCTCTAATAGCCGTATGAGGACATCCACCTGTTTCTACTCCTTTAATTCTTTCCATAGGGAGTACTTGGGCTTTCATTAAATATTCAGCGTCTTCAATAGTGTAAATATCATTTGAAATAACTGCCATAGAAACTTTTTTGGATAAATGACGACAAAGTGCTTCTGTTAAACTAGTTTTACCTGTTCCTATTCCTCCACCTATACCAACTTTTAGCGGTCCATTAATATTACTCATGTTAAATAAATCCTTGTTTCTAAATTTTCATGCTTAATACTAAACAAATCTCCAATAAAAAAGGTTGATCCTATATCTTCAAGATTCAATTTTTCTGATTTTTGTAAAAAATCCTGAATTTTATTAATAAAAATAACATTTATCTTTTGTCCATCTTTTTGAGAAATGGGAATATGCTTTACGCAAACATTTATTAAATTAGAAATAAATGACTGCAGATAAAACTTTATTAAATAATCAAACTTTATATTGAAATGAATTGCTGCTTTAGTTAAGCAATAAGTAAAAGCAGTATTTTCAGCCAATTCAAAATCCCAGCTTTGTTTCATAATTTTTCTAAATGAATTACCCATATCAACCATTTCTATTTGTCTTTCTTTGGAAGAAGCACTTGATAATATAAGATTATTAATTTCTTTTCCTTCATAAATAGATTTAATAAAAATATATTCATTCCTTAATGTGCCATTAAAGAGAAGTGCGTTCAAAAATTCCTCAACATCATTTTTATTATTAATTAATTTATTATCTATTATAGCTTCTAAGCCATGTGAGTATGCATAAGATCCAACAGGAAATGAAGATGAAAACCAAATTTGTAATATTTGTAAAGGATCTTTAATATTGTTCATTTTAATGTTTATGACTATGAGTTCGACCCATACCATAAGCTCCACCCTCTGGTTTAAATTTTTCAAAAACTTTATTTACATTACCTTTAAGTTTTAAAATCATATCTAAAATCACAGGATCTTCTTGTATTAGTATTCTTGTATCTTCAATTTGACACGGTAGGTGCCTATTGCCTATGTGCCAAATAATTTGTTTAAGATTTTCACCTTTAATTTCTATTAAATTTTCTTTTTTAGAAATAATTTTTATTAATTTTCCATCTTCCATTTCAAAGAAATGATTTTCATCAAGGCTTATAGTTTCTTTTAAATTAACTAAGAATTCAGTACCATTATTTGATACTAGTTTTTTTCTACGAATAAATCTTTCTTCATATGATAAAGAAATACTATCAATTAAAATTTTATTATTTTCATTTTTATCAATGACTTTAAAAGATGTTTGCATTTTAATACAAAAAGTATCGTTGTGCTAAAGGTAAGGTTTCAGCAGGTTCACATGTTATAAGTTCTCCATCAGCTTTAACTTCATATGTTTCAGGGTTTACTTCTATTTGTGGACAATAATTATTTAATATCATATCTTTTTTTGAAACATTTCTAATATTCTTTACTGGTAATAATGATTTATTGACCCCTGAATTCTTATGCATATCTCTATCAAGAGATATTTGACTCACAAATGTTACAGAAGATTTTTCAAGAGATTTTCCAAAAGAAGAAAACATAGGTCTTGAATACACTGGCTGGGGAGTCGGTATTGATGCATTAGGATCTCCCATTTGAGCACAGGCAATACTTCCACCCATCAAGATAATTTCAGGCTTTACTCCAAAAAATGCTGGATCCCAAATTACAATATCAGCTCGTTTATTTTTTTCTATTGTTCCAATATTTTCAGATATTCCATGAGCTATAGCAGGATTGATAGTATATTTAGCTATATATCTTTTTACTCGTACATTATCATTATCTCCATTTTCTTCTTTTAACTGTCCTCGTTGTACTTTCATTTTATGGGCTGTCTGCCATGTTCTAATAATAACCTCTCCCACACGACCCATGGCCTGACTATCTGATGCAATAATTGAGAATGCACCCATGTCATGAAGAATATCTTCTGCAGCAATCGTTTCTTTTCGAATACGACTTTCAGCAAACGCAACATCTTCCGGAATAGATTTGTCAAGGTGATGACACACCATGAGCATGTCTAAATGTTCTTCAACTGTATTAATTGTATAAGGTCTAGTAGGATTAGTTGAAGAAGGAATAACATATTTTTCACCACATACTTTAATGATATCTGGCGCATGCCCTCCACCAGCTCCTTCAGTATGAAATGCATGAATAGTTCTTCCATTAATTGCTTTAATAGTACTTTCGACAAAGCCACTTTCGTTTAATGTATCAGTATGGATCATCACTTGAATGTCATATTTGTCAGCAACATTTAAACAATTGTCGATTGCAGCAGGAGTTGTACCCCAATCTTCGTGTAATTTAAGGGAACTTGCTCCTGCAATTACCTGCTCTTCAAGTGCTAAAGGCAGAGAACTATTACCTTTGCCAGCAAAAGCTAAATTCATTGAAAAGGCATCTGCTGATTGAATCATTCTTTCTAAATGCCATGGACCAGGAGTAACAGTTGTTGCTAAAGTTCCATGAGCTGGTCCTGTTCCACCTCCTAACATAGTTGTAATACCAGAATGTAAAGAATCATCAATTTGCTGAGGGCAAATAAAATGTATATGACTATCAAAACCGCCAGCTGTAATAATTTTTCCTTCTCCGGCAATTATCTCAGTACCAGGTCCTATAATAATATTTACATTTGGTTGTGTATCCGGATTACCTGCTTTTCCTATCTCATTTATTAAACCATCTTTTAGACCAATATCTGCTTTATAAATTCCATTTACATCAACTACTAAAGCGTTTGTTATAACTGTATCAACTGCCCCATCTTTTCGAGAGACTTGAGATTGACCCATACCATCTCTTATAACTTTACCTCCTCCAAATTTAACTTCTTCCCCGTAAGTTGTAAGGTCTTTTTCAACTTCTATAAAAAGTTCTGTGTCAGCTAATCTAATTTTGTCACCAGTTGTTGGTCCATACATATCAGCGTAAGCATTTCTACTTATTATTTTCATTATAACTTACCCATTATTTTTTTATTAAAACCATAAATTTTTCTTTCTCCACTAATTTCAATTAATTCAACATCTTTTGTTTGACCTGGCTCAAAGCGAACTGCAGTACCAGATGGTATATCTAAACGCATTCCTCTTGATGTATCTCTATTAAATTCTAAAAATTCATTTGTTTCTGCAAAATGATAATGACTACCAACTTGTATAGGACGATCACCTTTATTAGATACTTTCATTACTATAGATGTTCGATCTTCATTAAGTTTTAACTCATTATTTCCTTTAGTAATAATTTCTCCAGGTTTCATTATCGTATTGGTTTATGTACAGTTACTAGTTTTGTTCCATCAGGAAATGTTGCCTCTACTTGTACTTCTGAAATCATATCAGCAACTCCATCCATACAATTTTCTTTTTTAACAACATTTGCTCCAGCCTCCATTAATTCAGATACCATTTTTCCATCTCTAGCCCCCTCAATTACAAAATCAGTTATCAAAGCTATAGCTTCTGGATAATTTAACTTTATTCCTCGATCTAGTCGTTTTCTAGCAACAATTGCTGCCATCGAAACCATTAATTTATCTTTTTCTCTTGGAGTCAGTTTCATTTATAAATTCCAATTTTTGGGAAGTTTATCATGTATAATACTTTTTAGAATATAATTTAATGTTTTTTTTAAATCATAATTATCATTAGCAATACTTCTAATTACAATTTTTTCATCCCAAATAGATAGTTCACAAAAAATATCATTAATACTATCTATAGTTTTTCTAATATCATTTTGTATTTTTTCAACAATTTTACCAAATATCAATATTGTGGAAAAAGATGAATGATTATTAAGTGTAAACCTATTATTTAAGACTTCATTAGTTTTTCCATTAATATTTATAGCTTCTATGTGTTTAAGATTCGAGTTTTTTGTAACTCTCCAAATATCAGAGAAAAACATGTTTTGTATTTTTTCTGACATTGCTCTTCTTCCTAAAATTGAAGTTTCACAAAAAATTAAATTAGAATTGCTATCTATATTAATATTTATTCTTCTTTTCAGTTTGGAATTATTAAAAAGTATTAATTCTTTAGGTAGCCAATTTAAATTTGAGTTTTTTAAAATAATATCAATATCTACTTGAGCTGGCTCACCTATACCTGCATAGATTTTTTCAGCTGCTTGGGTTGAAATAGATGCATTGGAATTTTCTAAATTAATTTTTATTTTTAATGAGTCATTACAAGTAATACCGCCAGTAGTATTTATTAAAACTAATTCTTTATTTTCATTATAACTATTTGGTAATAAAACCTTGGATGATCCACTTTGAAATAATG
>Ga0208261_1000914_pt1 | contig 11005 bp, 10 predicted proteins | sample Knorr_S7_td_DCM__FD_185595 | JGI IMG/M metagenome (GOLD analysis project Ga0208261, IMG submission 185595) | Marine microbial communities from Southern Atlantic Ocean transect - Knorr_S7_td_DCM_ad_131m_LV_B (SPAdes) (version 3) | ecosystem: Environmental > Aquatic > Marine > Oceanic | place...
AAGATTCGCTTCATGTCTTCAGACTCATCATACCAAATTGATAATGTGGGTGTTTTTACGCCAAAGCCAACTCCTGTTGAGAGGTTAACGCCAGGAGATGTGGGTTATATAACGGCTTCAATAAAAACAGTTGCTGAAACGCCCGTGGGCGACACCATTACTTCCGATAAGAATCCAGCTGACGCTCCTTTGCCGGGATTTAAACCTTCTATACCTGTAGTGTTTTCCAGTCTTTTTCCAACAGATAACGCTGAATTTGACGAGTTAAGAGATAGTCTTGCGAAGTTGAGGCTTAATGATTCTAGTTTTGTATTTGAGGCAGAGTCATCTGCAGCTTTAGGTTTAGGTTTTAGGTGCGGATTTCTTGGTCTTTTACATCTTGAAATTATACAAGAAAGACTAGAAAGAGAGTTTGGTTTAGACCTAATTAATACGGCTCCAAGCGTTGTGTACAAGTTGCATATGACCAACGGCCAGTCACTCGAATTACATAATCCGGCAGATATGCCTGAAGTAACTCAAATTAGTTTTATAGAGGAGCCATGGATTAAAGCCACGATATTAGTTCCCGACGAACATCTGGGAGGGGTGTTATCTCTATGCACTGAGCGCCGTGGGGAGCAATTAGACCTCACCTATGCAGGTTCTCGGGCAATGGTAGTTTACAGACTTCCGTTAAATGAAGTGGTTTTTGATTTTTATGATCGTTTGAAATCTACTTCTAGAGGATACGCTAGTTTTGACTATCAGCTTGATGGATATCGAGAGTCTAAGTTGGTTAAAGTGTCTATTCTTGTCAATGGTGAGCAGGTAGATGCTCTATCATTTATAGCACATTTTGATCAGGCAGAGGCGCGTGGACGGTTAATATGCGAAAGGCTTAAAGATTTAATCCCACGACAATTATTTAAAATTGCTATTCAGGCTGCGATCGGAGGAAAAGTTATAGCTAGAGAAACCGTAAGCGCATTAAGAAAAGATGTCACAGCTAAGTGTTATGGCGGGGATATAACAAGAAAAAGAAAACTCTTGGAAAAACAGAGAAAAGGAAAAAAGCGAATGCGTCAAGTTGGGCAAGTGGAAATACCTCAGTCCGCATTTCTTGCTGCCCTTCGGACTAGTGACTTATGATTTAGATAGTTATGCTAGACAGTTGCTTTTTGTGTCGCTTTAATTGTCCTCATGATTGAATATTACAGTCCAGATTTAGGTAAAAACCCTGAGGACCCATTTGCGAGAGATGCATCCGGCCAATTAGTGAGAAGGTCTTATTGGTTGGGCTTGAGTGACCGGTCGGTTGTTTTAGCAATGACCATGGGGGTCGGAGCCAACATAACAAACGAACAAAAGCGGCTACACTTAGAAGATATAGCAAGAGAGCATTTAGTAGAAGAAATCTGCGTGCAAGAGATACTTCCCCCAGAATAGGTATAAAAAGGGGCGCCAATTATTGAATTGCCGCCCCCCTTCCAAATAATTAAGTACCTTAAATGGCTATACCAGTTTGCCTCCATGTTGAAGTACTTTTACAATCTGGGCACACTCTCTCCCCAATATGGGCCGAGTGAAAATTTGTTGAGCACATTAGGCATTTTCTAACCTTCGGCTGCAGGTTTTCTGCCTGCGGCTTTTTATTCATCTCCGAACGAGACCCCATAATTTATCCTCCGACTGGTATTTTAACTCCCACATTAGCTGCGGGTAGTTTTATCTTTAAACAGTTAATACTCATAAGCATCTATGCTTTACAATAATAAAATCATTAACTCATTCTGAGCGCACAAATACTGTTGAGAAAACAAAGACCTCTTTATATTCCAAGTAGTGCAGAAAACTATCATGCAAAAAATGCATAGCAGGTATGATTAAAATGGGGCCCTAGGCGTCTGGTAACATTTTGGGGGATTTATGCGGTTTTGCCAGCATTGTGGGAAAAAATTAATGGTTATTGCTGTTGCGAGATTGGTTTATTGTAACTCATTAGAACAAGAAATAAAATCTAGGTAATGTCAGAAGTCAATTTTGAATGAAAAGCATGTCCCAATAAAATAGGGAAATCGGGGTTGGTATCACCAAAGCTAAGATGTGTTTGTCTAAAGGGGGTATTCATGGGGCATAACTACGTCACCTCTAGAGATGTCTTTTAGATTGGTTAGTCCCATTACGCCCATAGTTCGCAATATCTCTTTCTGAAGAATGTCAAGAGCACGGTATGCACCATCCTCACCCGCCGCCGCCGCTCCGTAAAGGGTAGCCCTTCCTATAATTACTGCATCTGCGCCAAGCGCTAAACCTTTTAAAATGTCTGAGCCTCTTCGAAAACCTGAATCAACTATTACAGAAATTCTGTCTCCTACCTCTCTTTTGATTTCTGGCAGAACGTCGATAGAAGCAAGCGCAGCGTCTGAAGCTATACCGCCATGGTTTGATACAACAATGGCGTCTGCCCCGATCTCCAAACATTTGGCGGCATCGCTCGGATGCATTACGCCTTTAACAATTAATTTATTAGGCCACATCTCGCGTATTTTTTTTAAGAATTCCCAATTGAGAGAGTCGTTTTTAAACAAGAAATCTTTTAAGCTGGAAGCAGACAGGTTTTCGGGTATGTTGATATTAACGTATTTAGGTAGGTGGCCCTCAGCCAGCACGTACCTAAAGGCTGTACCCAATAACCATCGAGGATGTGTCAAAACGTCGAAAATATTTCGCGGGGTTATTCTAACAGGAAATGACGTACCGTTACGTACATCAAATTCGCGATTATACGGAACCGTAGAGTCTACAGTGAGAATAAGAGCTTCAAAGCCGGCTGCTTTTGCGCGGGGAACAGCCTCTAGCGAAGCCTCCATGTCACGCCAGATATAAAGATGGAACCATTGCCTACCGCCTCCCTCATTAATAATGCGCTCCATTGAAGTATTTGATGTACTTGCGAGGGCAAATGGAATACCAGCTTTTTTAGCAGCTTTGGCTAGCGCTAGCTCACCTCGGTACCAAACAAAGCCTGCTGGCCCAGTAGGGCCGATGATAACCGGCATGTTTATTCTTCCCCCAAAAAACTCTGACTGAGTATGGCGGGATGAGGTGTTATTTAGAACCCGTGACCGTAGTTTAATACGCTGCAACGCTGTGCGATTATGCTGCAATGCGATATCGTCTTCCGAGCCTCGGTCGCAGAATTCAAACAAACCTTTGGGTAGGCGTCGGCGAGCAAGTTCACGCAAATCTTCTATGTTCAATACTTTTTCTGGGTTAAAAAACATATTTTGCTAGTTTACCAAAAACTGCCACATTATTTTGGCCTATTTCAATTAGTTTAATCGCTCTGACAAAAATAATTCTGGATCTGAGCAATAAAAAAGTAACAACGGTTTTAATAATCCAATGTACTTATTTTTTTCTATTTATCCTCTCACAATCCAAACTTTAATTAATCAAAAAATACAAATGCTCTAGTCTCAATGCTTTCTCTAGGTCTTGGATTTTGTGGTGTAGAGGGATCCTCAAAAGCTGAGTGTAGTGCAAACCTAGCCGTTCCATCTTTCAGGGTGTCGTAGTTTTTGAATAGAAGGACCTCGTCACGTTTCATCTCTGGGTAATAATACCAGCGATGAGAGCTATCAAATGCAGCGTGACGGGTCGAGCTTGACCTAGCATATTCAAAAGAAGGCTCGGCTCTATGAGGAGCATGACGATATGTATCGACTAGCAAGTTTTCATTAACTGTACGCGCATCACAAACGGCAATTGGCCACTCCTCAATTGTGCCAGTCATAGATCGCCAGGCGTTAACCATCGCAAATCGTCGATTTAACTTATCACTAACTTGTTTTCCAAAAACATCATGCATTCTTTGCTCGGCAGATGTATCTGAATAATCGGAATGTGGTGCAGGTACAGGATCTCTCGCATTATATTTTTCTCTTTGTTCTGGGGCTGTCGAACGTCTAGTATGGTCGAATACTACTACTTCTCTTCCGCCAGATGCTCTCCTAATCAAGTCTTCAATTTCTAGGCTGTAAATTGTGTCTAACTCTGAATCATCGAAAAAATTAACAACCTTGCTAACTTGTTTAAAAAAAGCGAAACCCTCTCTGTCTAATGATGGATCTGTTGCAAGTAGTCGGCCGTTTTTGATTTTCATTACTGTGGGGTCCCTTGTAGCTTGAAAATCATTTGTATCTTTTGCAGTATTCGTCTGCCTATTGATTGGTGTCTTGCTTGTATCCTTAAGATAGAAAAAGGGCGCTTCTATTTCTTCTGCAACTGCCATTTTTAATTCATCTCTAATTAGTGAATTATAATTTGATAGACTATACAAAGCTGCGCTAGCCAACTACCAATAAAAGCAGGAGTACGAATATAAGAAATACCAAATGTATAAAATAAATAATGGATAACACGGAGCCAGAAATAAGCCATTGCTGCAGAGGCGGTGGCTTCATTTGAAACATTTGCTAAATGCGCAATAATCACTATTACTGCAAACGGGATTAGGTTTTCAATGGCATTGTAGTGTGCTCGCTTAGCTCTCTCTGCCCACAAAAAACGTTGCTTTTCATTGCCCTGCCATTTTAGGGCAGCAAGTACTCCATCGTTTATAATAGCTGAAGTGACGTATGGAACCCATAAAAACAAAGTTAGGATTGAAACCCAAAATAGCATCTCTAATTCTACTGACATGGCAAACGCCTCCTTACTTTTTGTTACCTTTGATTGGCCCCAAGTAGCCGGTAAATAAATGAAATAAATAGGCTAATTGGGCGCTTATATGTAATACTTTCGATAGTTCTATTTCAATATTACATCATCTTGTCATAAAAATATCTGGATGTGAACTATTCACACACGAATCCATACCCAAAATCCAAAGTATATTATACCATCAACATATATTTGGCAGGAAGTGCCGGCAGTAAAATGCCAAATTATTAATTTTTTGACACAGACAATTAGAATACATGGTTTGAATTAATGTCTAAAACGTAGAAAACAATGACCCTTGAGCAAGCCTATTTCATCGCACAAATATTTGTGGGTGTTGGATTCAATGGTGCAACCGGAGAAGTACTTAAGAAGTGGTGCCTCGGGAGAGACTCGAACTCTCACTCTGTTGCCAGAACCGGATTTTGAATCCGGCGCGTCTACCAGTTCCGCCACCGAGGCAGGTTTGAACCCATTCTACATTCAGCTTGCTATGCTAACAAACTAATTTAAGTGCAATGTTTAATGTATTTTTTGAGGATAGCCCATTTTTGACTCTTTAAGTGCTACAAAATCTCAGCGATACATCCAAGTGTTTTCTTACGAATTTTATGCTGGTAGGTTGTTTTATTCATATTGTTAGTCGTTATGTGCTTGGGGTGGTTTTAAAGCTTGCCCCTGTCAATTTAACGAATCTGAAGTAAGTACATAGAATGTTATTAAGGCTTTATAATTATCTTATAGTTTTGGCTGGCCACAAATATTCACTATTTGTATTGGCTTTAATAGCTTTTGTTGAAAGTTCAATATTTCCTATACCTCCTGATGTAATGCTTATACCTATGATTATAGCTGCTAGGAATAGGGCCTGGTTGATAGCTGGGGTTTGCACAGTATTTTCTGTTCTTGGGGGACTTTTTGGTTATCTGATTGGTGTGTTTCTTTTTGAAGAAGTGGGGCGACCAATAATTGAATTCTATAATTTTTCAAACCAATTTTCTGAGTTTGCAGTAAAGTATAATGAATGGGGTGCTTGGGCTGTTTTAATTGCGGGAATAACTCCATTTCCATATAAAGTGATTACTATCTTGAGCGGCTTTTCTAGCATCGATATCGTCGTTTTTGTTGTTTTTTCAATTATTGCTAGAGGCGCCAGATTTTTTCTTTTAGCTGCACTATTGTGGTACTATGGCGAGGCTATCAAAAGTTTCATCGAACGTCATCTTGGTTGGTTGCTTGCTACATTTATTTTTCTTCTCCTCGGTAGTTTTATTTTGGTTAAGTTTGTTATATGAACTATTTCTCACATAAATTTTTTAAATTATTTGTCCATCAGTTGGTCCCTATTACGCTTATTATAAGTTTAATTGTAATTTTTATAGTTTTGATCGCCGAGTTTTACTTTAGTCTGCTTCCCTGTGAGCTATGCGTTTATCAAAGATTTCCCTATATTGTTGTTATTATTTTTGCTGCGTTAGCTATTGGTTCAGGCTTTTATGACAAACAAAAAATAGCCTTGCTTTTTGCATCCATATTTTTGGTAAGTTCTTTCCTAGCATTTTATCATAGCGGCGTTGAATATGGAGTATGGTCTTATGGTGGTTGTGCAAAACAAGCCTTGCCAGAAACTTTAGAAAAATTTCATTCATCCTTGGCGCATCCAATGCCAAAAAGTTGTAATGAAATTGAATGGACAATTTTTAATTTATCAATTTCTATTTATAATGGAGTTTTATCCCTAGCCCTTTCGATCATCTCTCTATACAGTGCAGTGAGGCTGAAAAAGTGAGAGATTCATGAAAAAAAACGAGCAAAGGTCTAATAAGGCCAAAACGAATGTTTTGATAGACCGTATGATAAGAGTGAATCAAGCAGGCGAGTACGGAGCCAAGCGAATTTATGAGGGCCAGCTCTCTATTCTTGGGGATACGACTGACGGCCCTGTTTTGCAGGAAATGAAAGAGCACGAGCAGGTGCATTTAGATGCATTTAATAAGTTGATGATAGATAAGAGGGTTCGTCCAACAGCATTATTTCCCATTTGGCATATTGCGGGTTTTGCACTAGGAGCAAGCACCGCTCGTTTGGGTAAAAATGCTGCTATGGCTTGCACTGTAGCTGTTGAGGAAGTGATTGAAGAGCATTACGAAAAGCAGATAGCAAGCCTAGGTGCTAAAGAATATGACGAACTTCGCGAAACTCTTGAAAAATTCAAACTTGATGAAGTAAATCATAAGGAAATTGCTTTAAGTGAAGGAGCAAAAGAGACCCCAGGTTATCAATTGCTAACCCGAGCTATCAAGAAAGGCTCTAGATTAGCAATTTGGTTGTCAGAAAGAATTTAAGCCAGCGTATTTTTAATGAAGGTACTTCCAAAATCTATTTTGGGTATGTTTTGGATGGCTGCAACGGTTAGTTGTTTTGTCCTGATAGCTGTTTGCGGCAGGGAACTCTCTGACACCATGAATATTTTTCAAATAATGCTGATTCGAGGTTCAGTTGCCTTCTTAGTATTATTGATTATTATTTTTGGGTTTGGCATAAAGATACCGAGAACAACCCATTTAAAGCTTCATATATTTAGAAATTGTGTTCACTATGCAAGTCAGAGTGCCTGGTTTTTAGGTGTTTCTCTTTTGCCAATAGCAACTGTTTTTGCAATAGAATTTACCACGCCTATTTGGGTCGCGTTAATTGCCGTAGTTGCCCTCAATGAGAAATTTAATCGAGGTCGAGCGATAGCATTAATTTTTGGCTTTTGTGGAGTACTAATTATTCTCAGGCCCGGATTAGGTACTTTTGATGTAGCAACAATAGCCGTATTAGGGGCAGCGTTGGGTTTTGCCGTAGTCTACGTGGTGACGAAAGTTTTATCGGGTTATGATAGTCCCGTGACCGTACTTTTTTATATGAATCTTGTTCATATAATTATTGGTCTCTATCCCGGGCTGAGTGTTTGGGTTCAGCCAGATTGGAATGATTTACACTGGATGATTTTAGTTGGCGTCTCTGCTTTAGGAGCTCACTATTGCCTGACTAGAGCTTTAGTCTACGCCGACACCATAGTTATTATGCCCATTGATTTTTTGAGATTACCCTTAGCTATAATTATTGGAATTCTTTTTTATAATGAGGCTTTTGATTACGCTGTTGTCTTAGGAGCCATTATGATATTTGGCGGCAATTATTACAACTTAAGGGTCGAGTCATCTCTTGCACAAGATCCCCAATCTAAACAATAAGAAAAATACTAATTCTTTTGTTTCGCTTGTCTAAATTTTTCTAGTACATTGTTGACCGTTAATAGTTCTGGTAAGACAATTCCAGACTTTGAGTTTGGTCCATAAATTATGTTGAACGGAATACCATATCGGTCGAAAGTTTTTAGGTATGACGAGATACGGAGGTCAGGTTGGGTCCAATCACCCCTCATCGCTACTACGTTATTTTTGTCTGATAATTTTTCTATTATTATTTTACGATCCAAAACAAGTCTCTTATTAAACTGGCAAGTCACACACCACTTGGCAGTCAAATCGACAAAAACTATTTTCCCTTCTTCTATATAACTTGGTATCTTATTAGGCTCAAAATCTGCCCAATAGGCTTTGGGTGTATTTACTTCCAGCACATTTTGATCTGAATTTATTATTGTGGGTATTAGAAAGGCAAATATCAATCCACACGTTATCACTATATTTCCAGTAAACCCCTGGAAGATTTTTAAGACATTCCTAAATATTAGAATAAGGCAAATTAATAGGATCACCAATGATAGTGCAATGGCTGCATTGGGAGATAGTTGGTAAGATATAATAAAAACCAACCAACCACCGGTCGCTGCTAGGGCTAGTCCAAGAAAGTATTTAACATAGCTGGTCCATTTTCCTGGGCGTGGTAATTTACGAGCGAGAAAGGGAAAAGCTGCTACTAGAAGAAATGGGGTACTCATTCCAATACCTAGAACAAAAAAGATTGAAAAAATTTCAACCGGTGTCCCTGCTAAAGCAAAACCAACCGCTGTACCTACAAAGGGTGCTGAGCATGGTGTAGCAAGTAGTGTAGCAAAAACGCCAGTGCCAAAATGTTTAAGAAAATTATTTTGATCTTCGTCGCCACTCTTGTCTTTAGTTAAGAAATTATTTAACCAAATTGGTAAACGAATATCAAAGAGACCAAAAACATTTAGGGAAAACAGGCTTACAATAATTACTAAGCCAATGATGAACCAAGGTTGTTGGAACTGAATTCCCCAGCCTACAGTCGCTCCGACCCTATTTAAAATTAAAACAGTAGTCGCGAGACCTAAAAATGAGAAGATGATGCCAAAGGAAGTATATAGGAAGTTTATTCTAATATTTTGGGTTTTCTCAGCACTTGTTGATAAAAAACTAAACATTTTTAAGGCGAGTACAGGTAAAACACACGGCATCAGATTTAAGATTAATCCCCCCAGGAATGCTAACCCGATTATTAGAACAAAAGATAGTCCAGTAGTTTTGGTTATACCAAACTTGGGTATAGAAAATTCAACTAGTTCTCTCTTTGATAAACCAAAAGTTTTATCTGCAATAGTAAAGGTAATATTCTCGGCAATGGAATTATTCGTAGTATCAATTTCAAACGGTATTAGGGCCTTAAGGGTGGATTGATTTTTCGCCATGGATATTGTCGGCTCTGAGAATAAGATACTGTTAGGTCCCTCGAGGAAAACATCTGGCCGACTAAAAGTTTTTAGGGATTCAAATTCTGCAATTAATGTTCCTTCAATTGTATTGTTTCCAACCTTAATAGCCCCCGGGATAACCTTTAGAGTTTTAGTAGAAACTGTGCCTCGTTCATCATTTTTAGGGACCTTATCGAAAAAACTTTTTATTAGCTGCGAATGTTTAGTCGGTTGTGGCTTTGAAGGCATAATATCCAAATTAAGCTTTGTCTCGTAGGGGATACAGATCTTGTTACAGGTTAAATAATTTAATTTTGTCTTCAAAATTAAAGGTCTTTTGCTATTGGTCACTACTATCTCTATTGGTAAAATAACTTCATCCTGGTAACCAATTGTACTTAGTCCTTGGCTATCAAATCTAATTGGCATTGGCCAATTTACAGTAGCCTTTTTGATGTTGGTTGAATTGTACCAATCTAATTTTGGCGGCAGGCCTGATTCACCGGGTTGTTTCCAGTATATTTTCCAATCCTTAGCTAGCTGAAACTGAAGTCCCAAAAGAATTTTGTTATCTTTATTGTATCCCGTGGAAGCTGATACAATTCTTACTTGGCCATGTTCTGTAGAAAACCAATTTGAGCCAACGGCAGGGATATTTTGAGCTGCTAAGTGGCAAACAGACTTATTAAAGCCTAAAATAAGAATAAAAAAAATGAGTACAAAACGCATAATTATCTCAAAAATGTTGTAAATCTATTCAATCAGTCAGCCACCGCTAAAATATACTTTTAATCTATCTTAAATATGGCTATCTCTTTTATATATCAATATTTAGTTTTGTTGTTATCTTTAAACACAAAAGTACTAGTCTATTTTGGGCCTGAGCTATACAGTCTTAATAATTGGAAACTGTTTAAATGATTGGTGATAATTTGATCAAGGACACTTACATCACTGGACAATTATTGGTTGCTATGCCTGCTATGCAAGATGAACGTTTTGCGAAGACAGTAATTTATATGTGTGCCCACAACGAAGAAGGCGCAATGGGATTGGTTTTAAACCAGCAGCTCCATTCATTAAGTTTTGAGGAATTAATGGGCCAGTTAAATATTAACGGTATAAACAAGGGTGACGGTGTACCTATACATTTTGGTGGACCCGTAGACGCAGGAAGAGGTTTTGTGCTCCATACTTCCGACTATTGTCAGGATGCTACCCTTGAGGTTGAGGATGGTTTGGCGCTGACAGCTACAGTGGACATATTGAAGGCTATAGCTAAGGGCGACGGGCCCGAGAAAAGTATATTGGCACTTGGGTATGCAGGCTGGGGTCCTGGGCAATTAGATTTGGAACTAAAAGCAAATGGCTGGCTCCAAGTTTTTGGAGACAAGGAACTTATTTTTGACACCGAGCTGGATAAAAAGTGGGAAGTTGCAATTGGGCGCTTGGGTGTTGATCCTTTAATGCTCTCAAGTAATATTGGGCACGCTTAGGCTAAGTCAATTAATTAAAATTATATGCGGTATTATCAGTTGTTATTTTTATAGATAAAATTTTTAACTTCCCCAAAATCATTTGGTAGGACAGTAAATTTTTCCTCTTTTTGAAATATTTTTTTAAGTTGTTTGG
>Ga0208261_1000915_pt1 | contig 10994 bp, 8 predicted proteins | sample Knorr_S7_td_DCM__FD_185595 | JGI IMG/M metagenome (GOLD analysis project Ga0208261, IMG submission 185595) | Marine microbial communities from Southern Atlantic Ocean transect - Knorr_S7_td_DCM_ad_131m_LV_B (SPAdes) (version 3) | ecosystem: Environmental > Aquatic > Marine > Oceanic | place...
TATTGGTATTCTTGCTAACAAGGCAGCAACCGCAAGGGAACTTCTTGGCAGACTACAAACTGCATATGAGAATGTTCCCAAGTGGATGCAACAAGGTGTCTTGTCTTGGAATAGAGGTTCACTGGAGTTAGAAAATGGTTCCAAAATCTTGGCTGCTTCGACTAGTGCCTCAGCTGTTCGAGGAATGTCATTCAATATCTTGTTTCTGGATGAGTTTGCATTCGTCCCAAATCATATTGCTGATTCGTTTTTTGCCTCTGTTTATCCTACTATTACTAGTGGTAAAAGTACGAAAGTCATAATGGTATCTACCCCTCACGGGATGAATCATTTTTATAGATATTGGCACGATGCAGAAAGAGGGAAGAATGAATATATACCAACTGATGTGCATTGGTCAGAAGTTCCAGGTAGAGATGCTAAATGGAAAGAACAAACTATTGCCAACACATCTGAAGCACAGTTTAAGGTTGAGTTTGAGTGTGAGTTCCTAGGTTCAGTTGATACTCTTATTGCACCTAGTAAATTAAGAGCACTTGTTTATGAAAATCCAACAACATCAAATGCTGGATTGGATGTATATGAAGAACCAATATCCAAGCATGATTACGTAGTTACTGTAGACGTTGCACGGGGTGTAGAGAAGGATTACTCTGCTTTTGTTGTTGTAGATATTACAAAGTTTCCTCATAAGGTAGTAGCAAAGTATAGGAGTAATGATATTAAACCTATGCTATTTCCAAGTATCATATATGAAATAGCAACAAGATATAATGAATCATTTATTCTTTGTGAAGTAAATGATGTTGGAGATCAGGTAGCAGCAATTATAAATTATGATTTGGAGTATGAAAATCTCTTAATGTGTTCTATGAGAGGTAGAGCAGGACAAGTTGTAGGTCAGGGATTCTCTGGTAAGAAGACTCAACTTGGTGTTAAAATGTCCAAGACTGTAAAGAAAGTTGGTTCTCTCAACCTAAAGACTATTATTGAATCTGATAAATTAACTTTCTGTGATTATGAAATATTAAGCGAGTTAACAACATTCATTCAAAAGAATAATTCATTTGAAGCAGAAGATGGATGTAATGATGACCTAGCAATGTGCCTTGTCATATATGCATGGTTAGTTGCACAGGATTATTTTAAAGAATTAACTGACCAGGATGTAAGAAAAAGATTATATGATGAGCAAAAGAATCAAATAGAACAAGATATGGCACCTTTTGGTTTTGTTACTGATGGATTGACTGATGAAGAAAGTTTTGTTGATGCAGAAGGTGATAGATGGCATACAGATGAATATGGAGACAAGGGTGGTGGTATGAACTATATGTGGGACTATATGTAAACATCGAAAATAATAAATATTTTCAGAAATACTGAGTATCGGAGTCTAAAGCATGGCGACACCTCAATTATCTCCTGGTGTATTAACGAGAGAGGTTGACCTTACCGTAGGAAGAGCTGAAAATGTACTGGATAACATCGGTGCGATTGCTGGTCCATTCAGCATCGGTCCCGTCGATGAACCAATTGATATTGCTACAGAAGAGGATCTAATCAACGTATATGGTAAACCGCTAGGAACGGATGCCCAATACGAGTACTGGATGACAGCAGCATCTTACCTTACTTACGGGGGAGTCTTAAAAGTTTGCCGTACTGACGGAACGAACTTAAACAACGCAAACGCAGGTGTTGGAATTGCATCTACGTCTGCTGGTAATTTAAAAATTAAGAATTACGATGATTACCAGAACAACTGGAATACATCGACAGAATTTACCTATGGTGCAAAGAACCCAGGTTCTTGGGCAAATGGTTTAAAAGTCTGCTTCATTGACGACTTGGCAGACCAGACTTTAGGTATCACAACTACAAGTCCAGGAGATTACGGTGCTATCGTTGGATATGCTGTAACTGCTGCACTATCGGATGTGGTCATACCTGGTGCTGGTAGTACTGCTGGATTTAGCGGATACCTGAAAGGAATTATAACTGGTGTATCAACGGATGCTACGAACAGTCTTTCTACAGTTGACGTAAAAATTGTATCTAGAGTTTCTAGTGCAGGTACTGAAACTAAAATCGATTACAAGCAGTATACTCAATACGCTTCATTCGATACTTCCGATGCTATCTGGTTTAAAAATAACTCTGGTATTAATACTGGTGCTCCTAATGCTCCTAATACTGCAGTAACATTTACACCATCATCAACAGAAGATTGGTATGATAATCAGGTTCTAGGATTAGAGAATTCAGTAGTTTACTGGAAGTCTCTTGCTCCAAGACCATCATCTAACAATTATGTAACCAAGAGAAAAGGTAAGAACGACGGAATGCACATTGCCGTTGTTGATGACTTTGGTACCATTACTGGAGTTCAGGGTGCTATTATAGAGAAGCATATTAGTCTTTCCAAGGCAGAAGATGCTATCTCTGCAGTAAATTCTCCACAGAAGATATACTACAAGCAGTATCTTGCAGATTATTCAGACAATATCTACGCAGGATACAATGTATCTGCTGCTAAAGATACTTATTGGAGTACAGATCCAATTGCATCTGGTTTCGGAACTGCTTGCACACCTTATACAACTGCTCAAGGTTTATGGGGTCAAAAGGCACAAGACACTACATTCTCACTAATAGGAAACAAAACCTATAGTTTCGGTGGTGGTGTTGACTACGGTGCTGGAATTCCTGAAGTCGGACAGAATGGTGGTATGACTGCTACCCTAGGTGATCTTAAGACTTCATATAATAAGTTTGCCAATAAAGATGAGATTCAGGTAGATTACCTAATCATGGGGCCTGGTTTAGGTGCCAGAGACCTCTCACAGGCAAAAGCAAATAGTCTGTTATCCATTGTTGGAGACAGAAAAGACTGTGTTGCATGTATCGGTCCTCATAGACAAGACCTTGTTAACGTAACAAACACAACTACACAGACTACAAACCTAATTACATACTTCGCTCCTCTATCATCTTCCTCTTATGGAATCTTCGATAGTGGTTACAAGTACACTTATGACAGGTTTAACAACGAATTTAGATACATTCCAACCAATGGAGACATTGCTGGACTAATGTGTCGCACAAATGTCGTTGCATATCCTTGGTTCTCTCCTGCTGGTCAGCAAAGAGGAATCATAAACAATGCAATTAAACTTGCATACAACCCAACACAGGATCAAAGAGATCAACTGTATCCAAACAGAATTAACGCTGTTGTTACAAAACCTGGTACAGGAACACTTCTCTTTGGTGACAAAACCGCACTCGCATATGCATCAGCGTTTGACAGAATTAACGTTCGCCGTTTATTCTTGACGATTGAGCAAGCACTGCAGAAAGCTGCAGAAGCACAACTCTTTGAGTTAAATGATGAGTTAACGAGAGCAAACTTTAGAAACATTGTTGAACCTTATCTACGAGATGTTGAAGCAAAACGTGGACTCTACGGATTCCTAGTTGTTTGCGACACAACTAATAACACTCCTGATATTATTGATAACAATGAATTTAGAGCAGACATCTATCTGAAGCCTGCCAAGTCTATCAACTATGTAACTCTTACATTTGTTGCTACTAGAACTGGTGTTAGCTTCGATGAAGTCGCTGGTCGTGTTTAATTTCCATTAATTCATCTAAATAACTACTAGGAGGAGTACAGAATTATGGCATCAACGAAAGAGAACAGAACGATCTCTGATTTTAAGGGAGCACTGATCGGTGGCGGTGCAAGACCCAATCTGTTTGAGGTAGAGCTCACAACTCTACCTGCAGGTATTTCTTGGAATGCATCCGATTTTTCATATATGTGTAAAGCAGCAACATTACCTGCTTCAAACGTGGCAAACATCGACATCCCATTTAGAGGTCGTATTTTTAAAGTTGCTGGAGACAGGACAATCGATCCTTGGACAGTAACCATTATTAATGACGAAAACTTTAACTTAAGGAATGCATTTGAAGAGTGGACAGATCTAATTGCCAAGTTAGAAAATAACATGGGTGCAACAGATCCAGAAGCTTATATGGTAAATGCTAAAGTTTATCAATTAGGTAGAGGTTCTACACCAAACGCTAAATCCAACTCTGGAACTGCAAATAGCGTTCTTAAAGAGTATGAATTTTACAATATTTGGCCTTCAACTGTGGCGGCTATTGACTTATCTTACGATTCAACCGATACTATAGAAGAGTTTACTGTTGACTTCCAGGTCCAATCTTACAAGTTTAACGGGGCTGGCGGTTCTAACGGCTAACTAAATAGTACGTAAGGAAACTATAAATCATGGCAAAATTATTTGGGTTCTCAATAGAGGACTCCGAATCACTATCTCAAACTGCGGTATCTCCCATTCCTCCGAATAATGAGGATGGGAGCGACCACTATATGAGTAGTGGTTTTTTTGGTTCTTACGTTGATATCGAAGGTATCTACAGGACTGAATTTGACCTATTGAAAAGATATCGTGAGATGGCACTTCATCCAGAAGCGGATAGTGCTATTGAAGATATTGTAAATGAAGCAATTGTATCTGATACCAATGATACACCAGTAGAAATTGAACTTTCTAACCTTAATGCTAGTGATGGTATTAAAGATAAGATTAGAAAGGAGTTCAGATATCTATTGGATATCATGGATTTTGATAAAAAAGCCCATGAAATTTATAGGAATTGGTATATTGATGGAAGAATCTATTATCATAAGATCATAGATTTAAAGAGACCACAGGATGGTATTCAAGAAATGAGATACATTGACGCAATGAAAATGCGTCATGTTAGACAAGAAAAGAAGAAACCAGCAGATAAGTATAAGGTTTCAAATACTGGGGATGATCCAATGGATTATGAATTCCCAGAAATCGAAGAGTATTTTATTTACAATCAGAAGGGTATTTACCCTACTGGTAACATTAATGCAAAAGGTCCAAGTCAAGGAGTTAAGATTGCAAAGGATGCAATTACCTATTGTACTTCTGGATTAGTAGATAGAAATAAGGGATCAACACTTTCCTATCTTCATAAAGCAATTAAATCACTCAATCAATTAAGAATGATTGAGGATAGTCTTGTTATATACAGATTATCAAGAGCACCTGAAAGAAGAATATTCTATATTGACGTTGGTAATCTACCTAAAGTTAAGGCAGAACAATACCTTCGTGATGTTATGATGAGATATCGTAACAAGTTAGTGTATGATGCAAACACTGGTGAGATTCGTGATGACAAGAAATACATGGCGATGCTTGAGGACTTCTGGCTTCCCAGGCGTGAGGGTGGAAGAGGAACCGAAATCTCCACTCTTCCTGGCGGACAAAACTTGGGAGAAATCACGGATATTGAATATTTTAAAAAGAAACTCTATCGTTCGCTTAACGTCCCTCCCTCAAGAATGGATGGCGAAGGCGGATTTAACTTGGGGAGATCTTCTGAGATCTTAAGAGATGAACTTAAATTCACTAAATTTGTTGGACGTTTAAGGAAGAGATTCTCTAGAATGTTCCATGATATGCTTAAGACTCAATTGATTCTTAAGAATATTGTTACTCCAGAAGACTGGGATATCATGAGTGATCATATTCAATATGATTTCTTATATGATAATCACTTCTCCGAATTAAAAGAAACAGAACTCTTTAACGAAAGAATTAATGTTGCTGCTACTGCAGAACCATATATCGGTAGATACTATTCTCAAGATTATATAAGACGTAAGATTCTTCGTCAGACTGATATTGAGATTAAGGAACAGGATGAATTGATGGCAAAAGAAATTGAGGATGGAATTGTTCCAGATCCAATGGCACCAATTGATCCTGAAACAGGACAACCAATGGGAGAAATGGGTGCAGGTGGTGACCCCAATGCTCCAATGATGGAACCAGATCTTGAAGGCGAAACTTTAGTTAAAAAAGAAATGCCAAAAGGTGGAGAAATTTAATTGGAATTAAACCAGGACGAAAGAGGAAGACAATACCTTAAAGCGAATTTTGGAATAGATGATATTCGTTTAATGTATGATGCTCTTAATCATTTGTATGATAATTGGCCTGGTGAACCACACAGACATCGCTCCGAACATGAACGTTTAGAGAAGATGAAAAGTATGTTTTATTCTATGCTGATGGAGTACACTCTACACCAGCGATAGTATATTACATAAATATAAAAGGTTATTTAATTTTTAGCTATGGATGATGAATTAATGGACATGATGGTGGCCGATGATGGTGCATCACAAGTCAGTGACAAAATGAAAGATATTCTTTTTGCAAAGTCTGCAGAGAGAGTAGATGCTTATCGTCAAGAGGTAGCAAATAGTTTATTTGGTAGTCCTGAAGTAGAAGTAGAAGATGAAGTCGAAACCGAAGTAGATGCGGAAGCAGATATTGAGGTAGAAGATGAAGTCGATACTGAAGAGGATGAAGAATAGTTTTATAAATAACTTACAAATGATCCAATAAGTATAGCATAATGGCACATAGAGCAGTTGGAGCTGGACAGTCTATTGCTTTGGCAGGAGCCGCAGCAACAGCAACTTTTAAAGTACAATCAAGTGTAATGAGAGTAGTAGCAAAAGGAGCTCCTGCTTTTGTTGCTATAGGTACTGAACCTACCGCTACAACTTCTGATTACTATGTTCCTGCAGGGGGAACAGCAACACTGGCATTAACAAAATCATCTCAAAGAGTTGTTAATGTTATTGTCGGATCTGCAACAACCCTTGTTTGTCCAGAAGGAACTCAAATGCCTTTTGTTCTTGGTGATAGAGTTACTATTCAAGATTCAAGTGATAGTAATTATGATACCAAAATTAGTAATGCAAGAGTTACTCAAGTTCTCTCATCTTCTGGTAGGGATGGATACTTCCAAACTAGAATTGTGGTAAATGCCGATACTTCTGGAATTAGCACAGCATTTGATCCAAAATGCCATGCTTCACTTTATAAATCATTAAGCGTATCTGCCTTAACACCAGACGGTGCAACAGGTGGAGTTTTATATGCACAACAAGTCCAAACATCAGGGGATGCCTAAATGAAACTCATCAGAGAAGAAATTGAATCAGTTGAGTTCCTTGTCGAAAATAGAAACGGCAAGAAATCAATGTATATAGAGGGTGTCTTTTTGCAAGGAAACATTCAAAATCGTAATGGTAGAATGTATCCGATGGAAACACTTCGTAAAGAAGTTGGACGTTACAATGAGAATCATATTCAATCAGGAAGAGCACTTGGAGAACTCGGTCATCCCGAAGGTCCAACTGTAAACCTTGATAGAGTTTCTCATAAAATCGTTTCTCTTAAGGAGAACGGTTCAAACTTCGTTGGTAAAGCGAAAATTCTCGGTACACCAATGGGTAAAATTGCATCTTCACTTATTGAAGAAGGTGTTAAACTTGGCGTATCTTCAAGAGGTATTGGTTCTCTCAAACCAACTCGTGAAGGAGTCAATGTTGTAGGTGATGACTTTATGTTATCAACTGCTGCAGATATCGTTGCCGATCCTTCTGCTCCTGATGCTTTCGTTGAAGGTATTATGGAAGGTAAGGACTGGGTATGGGATGGTGGTATTTTGCGTGAGAAGTTCGCAGAAAAAACTTATAAGACCATCAATACATTGGTTGATCAGAAACAATTAGACGAGAAGAAACTAAATCTCTTTAATGATTTCTTATCAAACTTGTAAAACTTCTAAATAAATATAGATTTTAACTAAAAAGTCGGAGTCGTACAAATGTCTCGTGGTACAAAACAAGAAATGGAAGAAGGTTTGATCGATGTCGCAGCTGGCATCAAAAAATCAAATACTGCAGTGAATGCCCCTGGTAAGCCTGGCGAACCTATAGATACCTCTCAAGGTAATTGGGAAGATCTCGGTGGTCCAACACCTCAAAATTACAAGGTGGATGATGATTCAGCTAAGCTGAAGACACCTGGTGGTAATCTCAAGCAGGTATCCGACGTAGTTACTAATCGCAAAGGAAAAACTCTCAAACAAGGAGATGAAGCAGAAGTGACTGACGAACAAGAAGTAGTTGCTGAAGAGCCCGCTACTGAAGAAGTAGTCGCTGAAGCAGAAGTAGAAGAGGAAGTTATCGAAGAGGTTAACATCGAAGATGATGTTAATGCACTCCTAGGTGGCGAAGAACTCTCCGAAGAGTTTAGAGAGAAAGCAAAGCTTGTTTTCGAGACCGCACTTAATTCTAAAGTTTCTGAAGTTAAAGAAGCATTAGAAGCAAAGTACCAAGAGACCCTTGAAGAAAAGATCGCAGAAGAGAAAACTGCACTTTCTGAAAGAGTTGATAGTTATCTTGAGTACGTTGCCGATGAGTGGTTTACGGAAAATACCCTTGCAGTAGAGCAAGGACTTAAAACAGAATTGACCGAATCATTCCTATCTGGAATGAAAGGACTCTTTGAAGAACATTATGTATCAATTCCTGATGACAAATATGATGTACTTGAGAGCATGGTCGAAAAACTTGATGATATGGAGACGAAACTCAATGAGCAAATTGAGAAGAACGTTAGTTTAAACAGTAGACTCGGTGAGTCTGTTGCTAATGGTATTCTTGAATCTGTTTCTGATGGCCTCGCTGCTACACAGAAAGAGAAGCTTGCATCACTTGCTGAAAGTGTAGAGTTTGAAAGTGAAGAATCTTATCGTGAAAAACTGGAGACTTTGAAGGAATCTTATTTCGCTTCAAAAGGCACTCCAACTTCTAATACTGAAAACCTTTCTGAAGGTGTAGACAATTCAGCAGGTAGTGTATCACACTCACCTTCTATGGATGCTTATCTGAAGTCACTTTCAGCATTTAAGAAGTCCTGATTACATTAATTCAAACAAAACACTTTTTATAGGTAAAACGTAATGTTTCAATCCGAAGCACTACAGGAAAAGTGGGCTCCGTTGTTAAACTATGAAGGTCTTGATGAAATTAAAGATCCTCATCGTAAAGCGGTTACCGCCGTCCTGTTAGAAAACCAAGAAAAATTCCTCAGAGAGGAGCAAGCATTTGGGTCAGGTATCAACCTGATGGAAGCTGTACCTACTAACTCTGCAAACGCTGCAGGTGCTAGTGGTGGATTCGGAGGCAGTGCTACTGCTGCTGGTCCTACTGCAGGTTTCGACCCAGTACTTATCAGTCTAATCCGTCGTTCTATGCCAAACTTGGTCGCATATGACCTTGCTGGTGTACAACCAATGAGCGGCCCAACTGGACTGATCTTCGCAATGAGATCACGTTACACTAACCAGTCTGGAACAGAGACATTCTACAATGAAGTAGACTCTGCATTCTCTGGACAGGATGCTGGACGTGACGAAGAGGCAGGCTTTACCGATGGTAACGCTGGTATGGGTACCACTGCACAAAGTGGAACTAACCCTGCTGTCCTCAACCCTGTTTCATCTGCATCTACTCGTGGCTACAACGTTGGTCAGGGTATGGTTACAGGTGACGCTGAAAATCTCAGTGGAACAGGAACAGATGCCTTCGGTCAGATGGCATTTAGCATCGAGAAAGTAACAGTTACTGCTAAATCTCGTGCGTTAAAAGCAGAGTACAGTCTAGAACTTGCTCAAGACCTTAAAGCAATCCACGGTCTGAATGCTGAAGCGGAATTGGCAAACATTCTCTCAACAGAGATCCTTGCTGAAATCAACCGTGAAGTTATCAGAACCATCTATAAGGTCGCTGAACAGGGTGCTGTACAAAACACCGCTACTGCTGGTGTGTTTGACCTAGATATCGACAGTAATGGTCGTTGGTCAGTTGAGAAGTTTAAGGGACTCTTATTCCAGATCGAGCGTGATGCTAACGCAATCGCACAAAGAACTCGTCGTGGAAAGGGTAACATCATCATGTGTTCTGCTGACGTTGCGTCTGCACTAACCATGGCTGGTGTACTTGACTACACTCCTGCACTCAACGCTAACCTTAACGTTGATGACACTGGAAACACATTCGCTGGTGTTCTACAAGGTAAGTATCGTGTATACATCGATCCTTATTCTGCCAACCTTACAAGTGCTAACGCAGCACCTACAGGTGGTAACCAGTATTACGTCTGTGGTTACAAAGGTTCTTCACCTTATGACGCTGGACTGTTCTATTGCCCTTACGTTCCACTACAGATGGTTCGTGCTGTGGGTGAGAACTCCTTCCAACCAAAAATTGGATTTAAGACAAGATATGGTCTTGTTGCTAACCCATTTGCCGAAGGAACAACCCAAGGTCTTGGTGGATTACTTTCCAACCAGAACCGCTACTACAGAAGAGTGGCTGTTAAAAACCTTATGTAAGAAGTTTATATCTTCTTTCTTTAATAAACCTCTCTTCGGAGAGGTTTTTTTTTGTCTAAATATATCAGTTTAACTAAAAATAATGACCGCACTGATTGACCCCAAAAAATATAGTGAGACCGTTGACCTATTAAGGTCATTTTTTTTGTCTAAAGGTTTCCTAGAAGTCCATACTCAAAACCGTTTAAGTATACTTGCTGCTTGTGAAGATCCAGAAACAGTAGCAACTTATGAATACAATGGTGAAGTATGGCCACTACCACAAACAGGACAGATGTGGTTAGAATATGAATTACTTTCTAATCCCGATGCACCAGGTTTCTTTTGTGTTTCCACTTCATATAGAGCAGAACCAAATCCTGTTGAAGGAAGGCATGAAACAATCTTCCCTATGTTTGAATTTGAAATGAAGGGAGGTGTTGATGCACTAGAAGATATGGAAAAAGAATTATGTGAGTACATAGGTTTACCATTAGAACAATTGAATTGTAAAACTTATTCTGATTGGGAAAAAGAATTTAGAACAGATGAACTTGATCATGCTCATGAACTAGCAATTGGTCGTGGTATGATTACTAAATTCCCAGAAAGAACATCACCTTTCTGGAACATGGCAAGGAATAATGATGGAACCAGTAAGAAGATTGATGTAATCC
>Ga0208261_1000916_pt1 | contig 10989 bp, 10 predicted proteins | sample Knorr_S7_td_DCM__FD_185595 | JGI IMG/M metagenome (GOLD analysis project Ga0208261, IMG submission 185595) | Marine microbial communities from Southern Atlantic Ocean transect - Knorr_S7_td_DCM_ad_131m_LV_B (SPAdes) (version 3) | ecosystem: Environmental > Aquatic > Marine > Oceanic | place...
ATAAGCAATTTAATTCTATTGAAATGTTTATTAATAATGATATCTGTTTTATTGCTGGGAGTTCATGGGAAACAGATTATACAATTTTTTTAAAGTCAATAGTTGAGAGAACTAATCTTAAAACAATAATCGCTCCTCATAATATAGTTGATTCAGAAATAAGAAATCTCGAAAAAATGACAAAATCATTATCAGTCAGATACTCAAGAATTGATAGAGATTTAGATCCTAGCAAGAAAATATTAATCATTGATTCAGTAGGATCATTAAAACACTTGTATAAATTTGCTGATATTGCCTATGTTGGAGGTGGAATGGGGAACCTCGGACTTCATAATATACTTGAAGCAGCTGTATTTGGAATACCTATTATAATTGGTAAGAATTTTAAAGGTTTCTCTGAAGCAGAACAACTAGTTAAATTAGGAGGAGTTAAAAGCATAGATTCACAAGTTGAATTTGAGGAAATTTTTAATAGCTTAATATCTAACAAAACAACTAAAGAAGCAATGGGTAAAATAAACAAAGAATATATTTATTCTAATAGTGGCGGTTCAGAAAAAATAATAAAAGCTTTAAAAAAAAGTTTAGTTTAGGCTAAAAAATAAACTTAAATTTGAGCAATGAGAAAAAATATAATTCTAGCTTTACTTCTTGTTATATCATTTAATATTCACTCTCAAGAATCTGAATCACCAAATATTATTTTGATGATTGGTGATGGAATGGGATTAACTCAAATTACAAGTGGAATGTATTCAAACAATAATTCAACATCACTTGAAGATTTTCAATATGTTGGGTTATCAAAAACTCACTCATATGACAATCTAGTTACAGATTCAGCTGCATCAGGAACTGCTATGTCATCTGGAAAGAAAACACAAAATAAAGTATTGGGTCTAGACCATGAGGGGAACCCTATAAAGTCTATACTTTCTATATGTCAGGATAAGGGTTACTCTACTGCTTTAATTGCAACAGCAAATATCCTACATGCAACACCAGCAGCTTTTTTTGCTAATATAGACTATAGATATAATTATAAAGATATTGCTGTTCAAATGACAAAAAGTGGAGTTAATTTTTTTGTAGGAGGTGGTAAGAAGTATTTTAATTCAAGAGAAGACAAAAGAGACTTAATAAATGAAATGACTGAAAACGGATATGAATTTGTGTACAATATTTCAGACTATGAAAAAAGTAAATCCAATTATCTAGGTTTTTTTACTGCTAAAGATGAACCTTATTATTTTTATAAAGGAGTCAATTACTCCTATAGAGAATACGATGAGCCTGATTATAAAGAAGATGAGCTAGAGGATTTTACAGGGAAAGAATCTTACCTTGCAAGTTCAACTAAAGCAACACTTAACAAACTTGATGAAATTGGTAAACCATTTTTTATAATGATTGAAGGTGCACAAATTGATTGGGCTGGTCATGATAATGATCAAGATTATATGGTATCACAGTTCCTGGAGTTTAACGATACAATTGAAGTTGTTTTAAAGTTTGCAAAAAAAAATAAGAATACTATAGTTGTTGTAACAGCTGATCATGAAACTGGTGGAGCTGCAATAGTAAGAGGGAAACTCTCGGATTCTACAATTAAAAACCGATTTGTTTCTACTAACCATACTGCATCAATGGTACCTGTTTTTAGCTATGGATATAAAGCTCATTTGTTTAAAGGTATTTATGAAAACACTGAAATTTTTAATAAATTGTTAAGTATAGTTAATAAATGAAAAGAATTCTTGTTTTAGCATCAATACTTATTTTTTCATGTTCTAGTGATCCTCAAAACTGTGATATTTTAATTGAGAATGGAATCATTTATGATGGGACAGGCGATAAACCATATAAAGGTGTTGTAGCTATTTCAAATGATAAAATTATATATGTTGGTAAAAACAAAAATTTTGTTGCAGATAAAGTTATAGACGCTACTGATAAAGCAGTATCACCTGGATTTATCAATATGTTGAGCTGGGCATATAATAGTTTAATGGATGATGGAAGATCTTTAAGTGATCTTAAACAGGGAGTAACTCTTGAAGTATTTGGTGAGGGAACTTCTCCTGGACCATCTGGAAATATTAAAGATAATTCTTATGTATCATTTGGTGAGGCTATGCAAAAGCTTGAAGATAATGGTGTTTCTCCAAACATTGCTTCATATTTAGGAGCAGCTACCGTTAGAATTCAGGAAATTGGATATGCAAATAGAAAGGCTACTGATGAAGAGATGGAATCTATGAGGGAGATTGTGAAGTCAGCTATGGAAGAAGGTGCAATTGGAATTGGATCTTCTCTTATTTATGCTCCTGGTGATTATGCGGATACAAATGAATTAATTGAACTTTCTAAAGTTGCTTCCTCTTATGGGGGAAGGTACATATCACATTTGAGGAATGAAGATTCAAGGATTCTATCTGCAGTAGATGAGTTGATTGAAATAGCTGAAAAAGCAGATATACCTGCAGAAATATATCATCTCAAAGCTTCAAGAAAAGCAAATTATCATTTGTTAGACTCTGTTATTTCAAGAGTTGAGGAAGCTAGATCTAAGGGGTTAAAGATTACCGCCGATATGTATACATATACTGCAAGTTCAACTGGACTTACTGGTGTTATACCAACATGGGTTCAAGAAGGTGGAAGAGAAGCATGGATAAATAGGATGAAAAGACCTGATATTAGAAAAAGACTTTTTGCTGATATTAGAAAAGAGCTTTCTGAACAACCTCCAGAAGATATTCTAATGGTTGGATTTAACAAAAAATCTATGTCTGATAAATATAGAGGTATGACTATTGCTGAAGCAGCTAAATTAAGAGGAGAATCTCCAGAAGAAACTATTGTTGATCTAATTATTGAAGATGGTAGTAGAATTCAATGTATCTACTTCAGTATGAGTGAAGAAAATATTAGAAAAAAAATTCAATTGCCATGGGTATCATTTGATTCAGATGCTGGATCATATTCTGATATATCTAGAGATTTTATTACTCATCCTAGAGCATTTGGAAGTTTTATAAGAGTTCTAGGAAAATATACTAGAGATGAAGGCTTATTAGAACTTGAGGAAGCAATTAGAAAATTAACTAGCCTTCCTGCTGAAAATTTAGGAATATCATATAGAGGCCTCCTAAAGAAAGATTATTTTGCAGATGTTGTAATTTTTGATCCTAATAACGTTAAAGATAATGCTACCTTTGAAGAACCTCTTCAATATGCAGAAGGTATAGAGAATGTTATTGTTAATGGAGTAGAAGTCATTTCTGACAGTGAACATACAGGAGAATACCCTGGAAGATTCATAAAAGGTGCTGGTTATAATACAGGTGGAAATTAAAAAGTGCGGGTGAAGGGACTCGAACCCCCAAGCCGTTAAGCACTAGATCCTAAGTCTAGCGTGTCTACCAATTTCACCACACCCGCAATAGAGGATGACAAATATAGTTAAGTTTTTATAATAATTAATTATGAATAAAATATCTGAACAACAAAAAAAAGAATTCTTGGATGAGCTGTTAGAATTTCTAAAATTTCCATCCATAAGTGCTGATTCAAGTTATAAAGATGATCTAAATAAAACTGCTGATTGGGTATCTAAATCTCTCATAGAAGCTGGCTGTGATTCATCTGAAGTTATAAAAACAAAAGGTCATCCTATCGTATATGGTGAAAAAATAGTTAATAAAGATTATCCCACAGTGTTAGTCTATGGCCACTATGATGTTCAACCGCCAGATCCATTAAATTTATGGAAAAGTCCACCTTTTGAACCTGTTATAGAGAAGACAGAAATTCATCCAGATGGAGCAATTTTTGCAAGGGGAGCTTGCGATGACAAAGGTCAAGTCTACATGCATATAAAAGCATTTCAATTAATGGTTCAGAATCAAAATTTAAATTGCAATGTTAAGTTTATGATTGAAGGTGAAGAAGAGGTTGGGAGTAATAATCTTGAGGAGTTTATTAGAAACAATAAAGAAAAATTAAATGCTGATATAATTCTTATTTCTGATACTGGATTAAGTAACATTAATAGTCCCACACTAACTGTTGGATTGAGAGGCTTGTCTTATATGGAGATAAAAGTAATAGGGCCAAATAGAGATTTACATTCTGGGACATATGGAGGAACAATCTATAATCCTGCTAATGCATTAGCTAAAATTATAACATCTCTTATAGATGATACTGGGAAAATAACTATTCCTGGTTTTTATGATGATGTTATAGATATAGATAAAAGTAAAAGAGAAGAGATTGAAGACAAATCAAATTTTAATGTAGATTCTTTCAAAAAGTCCCTTGGAATTAATGATGTTAAAGGTGAAAAAGGTTATACAACATTAGAAAGAAAATCAATTAGACCTACTTTAGATGTTAATGGAATTTGGGGAGGATATACTGGAGAAGGATCTAAGACGGTCATTGCTAGTGAAGCAAGTGCAAAAATATCTATGCGATTAGTTCCAGATCAAGATTGGAATAAAATAAGTGACCTATTTATAGAATATATAGAATCTACTATTCCAGATTCTATAAGTGTAGAAATAATTAAACATCATGGTGGAAGCCCTTATGTTACACCTGAAGATTCAAAAGGCTATAAATGTGCTATTGAGGCCTATAAAGATACTTTTGGTGTTGAGCCAATACCCCAAAAAGATGGAGGAAGTATCCCTATAGTTCCAATGTTTGACGAGGTGCTAGGATTAAAAACAATATTAATGGGGTTTGGATTAGATAGTGATTCTATTCACTCTCCAAATGAACATTTTGGATTAAAAAACTTTTATCTTGGTATTGATACTATTCAAAATTTCTATAAACATTTTGGCAAATAATTATCCAACCTTATCTGGATTTTTACTAATATAACTTTGCCATCCACTATATTTTTTATCATTTGTCATTTTGTTGTGATTAAAATAATGGCAGACTGCTGCTGCAAGACCATCTGTTGAATCAAGTTTTTTAGGCAAGGTCTTTATTTTTAGCATGTTCTGTAACATTTTTGCAACTTGTTCTTTACTTGCATTTCCGTTTCCAGTTATGGATAGTTTAATTTTTTTTGGGGAATATTCTGTAATAGGTATTTTTAAGTTAAGCCCAGCAGCCATTGCAACTCCTTGAGCTCTGCCAAGTTTAAGCATTGATTGAACATTCTTACCAAAAAAAGGAGCTTCAATTGCAATTTCATCCGGTGCATATTCTTGAATTAATTCAGATGTCCTTTTAAAAATTATTGAAAGCTTAAGGTAATGATCTTTTTCTTTTGATATATTCAACTCATTTAATTCAAGAATTTCCATATTATTATTTACTACCTTAATGATACCAAAACCCATGATATTTGTTCCAGGATCTATGCCCATAATTATCTTATCTTTTATTGTCTTACTCATTTTTCTATTAATTTAATTGGGAGATCAAATACTACATCTACATATTCACCAACATTCGTTTTAACTGCTGGTAGTGCTTTTGGCAGATTTTTAAAGGCCTCATTAAATTGCATTTTAGTTTCATCTGAAAGTGAAACTTTTGAAGATATTTGCACTATAGAGAAACTTCCTAAAGTGTCAATGTTAATTTTGAGTAAATATTCTGATCTTTCTAGAATAATATTCCTATCATTAAAGTATGCTATTAACTTTTTTTCAATTGACTCAATAAAACATTTCTTTTGCTCATTTGAGTCAAGACTCTCACATTCTGGATATGATGGAGGTTGGTCATTAGGGCCCCAAGAAGAAGATTGGGTTATTTCTTTTTCCGGTACAGAATAATCAAAAAAACTACATGAAGATAGCAGTAGCATAGTAAGTATACACTTCACTGTAAATATGTTTATTCTGATATATTTTTTAAACACAATTAAAATTACGATTTTTTCAATAGCTTTGTCGTATGGAAATATTACTATTATCCATTGTTCTAATAGGACTTGCATTCATTGGCATTTCTATTAAGTTATTAGTTAAAAAGGACGGTAAATTTTCTGGAACTTGTGCTAGTCAAAGTCCCTTTTTAGATAACTCAAATGAGCCATGTGGAGTTTGTGGAAAAATACCTACAAGTTCTGAATGCGCAAATGAAGCTAATTAGTTATGAATATTATTTCTAAGCTTGGACCAGGTTTACTTTTTGCTGGTGCTGCAATCGGTGTATCTCACCTTGTTCAGTCAACTAGAGCAGGTGCTGATTTTGGATGGGGTCTAATATGGGCCCTAATACTAGTTAATATTCTTAAATATCCATTTTTTCAGTATGGCCCAAGATATGCTATTGCAACAGGAGAAAGCTTATTAGATGGTTATTATAAAATTGGAAAAATATATTTAATTGCATATTTCATTCTAAATCTAGCCACAATGTTTACAATCCAAACAGCAGTAACAATTGTAACAGCTGGTTTAGCTTCAAGTCTTTTCGGATTTTCTGACAATATGGTTTTTTGGAGTTTAGTAATTACAGTTTTTTGTTACATAATCTTATTAATCGGAAAGTATAAACTTCTTGATAGATTTATAAAAATTATAATAATAATTCTAGCTATAAGCACTATAGCATCAACTTTAGTCGCATCAATTAATATAGAAGGAATACCTAACTATAATCAAGTCTTTCCAGTTGGTGAAGGATTAATTTTTTTAATAGCTTTTTTGGGATGGATGCCTGGGCCTCTTGATATTTCAGTATGGCATTCAATATGGACACTTGAAAAAAATAAAGAGAAAAAATTAACTATAAAGGATAGTATTTTTGACTTTAATGTAGGTTATATTACAACAGTGATATTGGGAATTTGTTTTGTTAGTCTTGGTGCTCTTGTCATGTATAATTCTGGTTTATCTTTCTCAAGTAAAGGTGATGTTTTTGCGGGTCAATTAATAGAATTATATACCTCAAATTTAGGCAATTCATTTTACTTAATCATTTCTATTTGTGCATTTACTACAATGTTAAGCACAACTATTACAACTTTAGATGCATCACCAAGGACTATGTCTAGGGCAGTTCAGCTTTTAGGAAAATCAAGAAATAAAGATTACTATTTCTATTGGATAACTTTACTAGCTGTTGGTACAATGTTAATATTTTATTTTTTACTCTCAGAAATGGGACTTTTAGTTGAAATAGCAACTATCCTTTCCTTTATTACTGCTCCTTTCTATGCTATACTAAATTATAAACTGGTAACTAGTAAAAATATGCCTGATAATCATAAGCCTTCTAAAAGGCTTAATCTTCTTAGTATCTTAGGGATTATATTTTTAAGTCTTTTTGCAGTTGGATATGTTTTGAGTAGGTTTATATAGTTTGTATCTTTACTGTCTATGCAAGAGGTAAAAACGGAAAACAACCCTGGTTGGGTTAAACTAAAACTCCCTAAACAGGATACTCAAAAATTAGAAAGAACAAAGAAACCAAAATGGATAAGGGTTAAACTTCCTATTGGCAAAAAATATCTCAATTTAAGATCAACAGTCGAAAAACATCAACTACATACAATTTGTGTATCTGGTAACTGTCCTAATATGGGAGAATGTTGGGGAGAAGGTACAGCTACTTTTATGATATTAGGTAATATATGTACTAGATCATGTGGATTTTGCTCAGTTCAAACTGGAAGACCGCTCCAAGCTGATGAGTCCGAGCCATATAAAGTTGCAAAATCAATAAACATAATGGGTGTAAAACATGCAGTAATTACTTCTGTAGATAGGGATGACTTAAAAGATGGTGGATCTATTATTTGGGCAAAAACAGTTAATGCTATAAGAGAGATAAATCCTGAAACTACTTTAGAAACTTTAATTCCTGATTTTAAGGGGGATAAAGAATCCATAAATAGGATAATTGATGTAGCACCAGAAGTAGTCTCACATAATCTAGAGACCGTAAGAAGGCTAACAAGAGAGGTGAGGATTCAAGCAAAGTATGACAGGAGTCTTGAAGTTTTAGAATATTTAAAAAATAATGGTGTAAATAGAACTAAGTCTGGTATTATGCTTGGTTTAGGAGAAACAAAAAATGAAGTTATTGATACCCTTAAGGATCTTAGGAGTGTTCATGTTGACATTGTTACACTAGGCCAATATCTTCAACCAACAAAAAATCACTTAGAAGTAAAAGAATTTATTTCTCCAGAACAATTTAAAGAATATGAAGTAATTGGGAAAAATCTTGGATTTAGACATGTTGAAAGTGGCCCTCTAGTCCGTTCTTCATATAAAGCTCATAAACATATAGCTTAATTTTCTTTAACATATTTTTCTATCAAATTATCAAAACTTAACTCATTATTATCATTAATAAAATTTAAGCCTACCTCAATATAAAACAGATTCTTAGATTTTACTTTTAATTTCAATTTACCAAAATCCTTTTCTGTAGTTAGGATATACTTCCCTTCAGATATCCTCTTAATTTTATTTACTGAAGACTTACTATAGTTATAATGATCTTTATATTTCAAGTGGGTAAAAACAAGGTTTCTATCCTTTAGGAACTTAACTAAATAAGAAGAATCTGCTATTCCAGTAACTAATACAAATTCCCTTTTTTCTAGATTATTTACATTTAAAGAAGTTGATTTAGATTTTATTTTTTCACTATACGTTAAAGAACTATAATAAACCTTCTGATGTTCAAGAAGATTTAGTGAATTAGTAAATCTTTCTCTCTCAGTATTAGAAATATCTTCAGGGCACTTAGTAATAAGTATAATATCTGCTCGTTTGGATGAAGAAATTGACTCTCTGAGTTTTCCTAATGGGAGCATCTTATCATTAGTGTATGGTTTACCATAAGTTGTTGTCAAAATCATTAGTCCAGGTTTGACAAATCTATGTTGATATATATCATCCCATATACATAATTCTGTTTGAGGCAATTTATTCAAAATTATGTTCATTCCCTTTCTTCTATCTTCACAAACCACCACATTAATTTCTGGATGTTTAGAGTAAAATTGAAAAGGCTCATCTCCTATTTCATATGCTGTTGATTTACTATTTGCATGAACGAAGCCTTTTGTATCTCGATTATAACCTCTACTTAATGTTGTTATACTGTAATTTGATTTGAATAAGTTTATAAGATAGTCAACCAAAATTGACTTGCCAGTTCCGCCAATGGAAAGATTTCCTATTCCAATTGTAGGAATTTTATAGATTTTTGAATCCAAAATACCAATATCAAAAAGAATGTTTCTCATCCTCACAAATAAACTATATATAATAGATATTGGATAGAGAAATATTTTGAACTTTTTCATGACCTGAAAGATAATATTATATTTGCAATGAATCATATTGCTAATGAAAATTAATAAAGCACTTGATATTCTTGAAAGTTGGATGCCTAAAGAGATTTCTGAAGATTTTGATAATGTTGGGTTACTTATCGGTGATCCTTCCAAAGAATTAAGAAATATATTAGTTACACTGGATGCAACAGAGGATATTATTGAAGAGGCAATCGATAAAGGGTGCAACCTAATTGTAAGTTATCACCCTATAATTTTTGATGGAATTAAAAAGATAAGTGAACAAGATTATGTTCAAAAAGCAATAGTTAAAGCTATAGAGAATAAAATAGCAATTTATGCTATTCACACATCTATGGATAATCATCCAAATGGTATTAGTTATAGTTTAGCGAAAATAGTTGGTCTTAATAAAACATCTATTCTAATTCCAAAAGGTAAAAAGGTGGGTAATTTAAAAATTGGTATGGGAACTATTGGATTTCTTAAGTCTAAGATTTCAGAAGAAAAGTTTCTTGATTTAGTTAAGAAAAAAGTCAAAAATAATTTTATTCGTCATTCTAAATTTACAGGAAAAAAGATTTTGAAAGTCGCTATTGTAGCTGGATCAGGGAGTTTTGCAATAGATGATTGTTTAAATAATGATGTGGATGCATTGATAACATCTGATCTAAAATATCATAAATTTTTTATAGAAAATGATAAGATCTTACTTCTAGATATAGGTCATTTTGAGAGCGAAAAACATATAAAATTGGTTATTCAGGAATATCTTAAGAAAAAATTACCTAATTTTACCATCCTTTTATCAGAAAAAAATGTAAACCCTGTAAATTATTTTTAAAATGGCAAAGAAAACTGAAATAACTGTAGAAGAAAAACTAAGAGCACTTTTTGATTTACAACTTATTGACTCTAGAATAGATCAAATAAGAAGTATCCGAGGGGAGCTTCCTCTTGAAGTTGAGGACCTAGAAAATGAAATTACTGGTTTAAATAAAAAACTTGAGGGTTATGAAGAAGAAGTTGCCCAAAGTAAAGAAGGAATAAAATTTGAAGAAAATTCTATTGTAACAGCTAAAGAAGCACATAAAAAATATGCTGGTGATTTAAAAAAAGTTAGAAATAATCGTGAATATAATGCTATTGTCAAAGAACAAGAGTTTCAGGAATTAGAGATTAAACTTTCTGAAAAGAAAATAAATGAGTATAAGGCTAATTTGGAGGATAAAAAAACGATAATCAAAGAGCTAAAAGATAAGATTAAGGAAAGAACAAGTCATTTGAAGAATAAAAGAAGTGAATTAGGAGATATTCTTAAAGAAACTGATAAAGAAGAAAAAAACTTGCTTGAAAAATCTAAAAAATTTGAGAAAAAAATTGAGAGTCATTTAATTGAGGCTTATAAACGAATAAGATCGAATGTTAAAAATGGTCTTGCTATTGTACCTATTGAAAGAAATGCATCAGGAGGTTCATACTTTACTATTCCTCCTCAAGTTCAAATGGAAATTGCATCTAGACAAAAAATAATAACTGATGAATATAGTGGAAGGATTCTTATTGATCCTGCACTTGCAGAGGAGGAAATGGAAAAGATGAAGTCTATTTTTTCTTAAAAAGCAGAATCAGAAATTATTTCTTTGTTCTCCCCTTTATAATAATCCATATAAGAAAACCCTGGTTCAATACTG
>Ga0208261_1000918_pt1 | contig 10980 bp, 10 predicted proteins | sample Knorr_S7_td_DCM__FD_185595 | JGI IMG/M metagenome (GOLD analysis project Ga0208261, IMG submission 185595) | Marine microbial communities from Southern Atlantic Ocean transect - Knorr_S7_td_DCM_ad_131m_LV_B (SPAdes) (version 3) | ecosystem: Environmental > Aquatic > Marine > Oceanic | place...
GTCAAAAGTTTTTGTTTTTTCTTTATTTTCTTTTCTTATTGTATCTGTAGTTACATCTCCACTCTCTGATAAAAGTTTTTCAATAAATTCTGAAATTTGCGATACTTTAGCTGCATGAAGTTCAATATTTTTTTTGGTAATAGCTTTTAAATTTCTCATCAAACCAAGTTTAGAACTATCAGAAATTGCAATATGAAGAGTTTTTCCGTCAACTTTAAATGGTGCAACAAAATTTACGTTAATATAATTTGAAGGTAGAACACTTTTGACTTCTTCGACAATTTGAATTTTAGAGAGATCTACAACCTCGAGATTTTGCTCTTTAACTAAAACATCAAGAATTTTTTCCTCATCAGTTAGTTTAAGTTCGAAAACAGCATCGATCTGAGATTTATTCCCTTCGGTACTTACCTTTTTAATGTTAATTAAATCTTTTCCTGAAATTATGTCATTATCAATTAAGACATTAATTAAATTAATTTCACTTTCTCTACTAATTTTAAGCATTCTATAAAACCCTTGGTGCAATAAATACTAATAATTCATCCATGTTATCAGTATTTGACTTACCTTTAAATAAATTTCCTAATACAGGAACATCTCCAGCGCCTGGCGTTTGTGATTTACTGTTAGTAACAGCGTTCTTTTTAATTCCACCAATTACAACAATGTCACCATCAGCAACTAAAAGTTTAGTGCTTATTTCCATTTTGTTAATTGCTGGATCTCCTGGGTTTGACCTATTTGGAGTATCATTATTAACCTGAATATCCAAAAGAACATTCCCGTCACCAATAATACTTGGGGTAACTGTCATTTTTAAAGCTGCCTCTTTAAAGGATGTATCGGCTCCCTCTGAAGAACTCGACTGATATGGTATTTCCTCACCCTGAGTAATTGTTGCTACTTGATTATCTAAAGTGAAAATTTTTGGATTTGATATTGTTTTTCCTAAGCCTTGGATTTCTAGTGCAGTAATTTCAGTTTTTAATACAGCAGAGCCAGTACTTCTTAATATTCCTATTCCACTTGTAGCTCCAGCTGCAGTGAAATCAGTTAAACTATCAGTGGTAGAAGCTAAACCAGCTGTTGCTGACCCAATTCCTGCTGCTCCAGTACTTGTTGATTGAACACCACCCGCTATATTTCCTTGTCTTTTATAATAACCTCCGAGTCTAGTTCCAAGAGCTCTTTCAAAATCTGAGTTTGCCTCGACAATAAATGCTTCAATTAAAACTTGTTTAGTTCTAACATCTATCTCTCTAATTATTTTATCTACAACATCTAAATCTTTTTCTTTACCTCTTACTATTATTGATCTTGTAGTTTTTTCTTCTGTAATTTGGACTAATGTAGTAGCTTCATCGACTGCTTTAAATAATTCATCTAATGTTGCTTTTGCTTCTGCTGGACTTATGTAATAAAGCCTAAATATTTCTGAAACAACTGGCTCGACTGAGTCCTCTAGTTCTACTTTCTTTTTAACAGCTTGTGCTCTTGCAGATTTTGTAGACTCTTGTTGTGTTAAATTAGATGGTGAATGCACTCTTATTAGATTGCTAGATACATCAAAATCAGCTGCATAATTTTTTAAATCTAATAATGCATTAAATGCTGTGTCCCATGGAACATTGAGTAACTGAGCAGTCACCGAACCAGCAACCTCATCACCTATCAAAATATTTATTTCACCTGCTTTAGCCATTAATTCCATAGCAGATTTATAGTCTAGGTTTTGAAATTTAAATGATACATTTTGTTTTAAAAGCTTGTAATCATCTGAAATCAAAAGATAATTTCTTTGTTTTTGTGAAGAAATTTGTTTTCTTTTTCCTAACTTAATAACATCTCCAGTTGCAGGCTGAGGTCCCATTTTTGCAGTCTTGTCAACTTCAATTGACCCCTTCTTTTTTATATCGTCCTTTATTAATGGAGTTTCATGTTTAAATTTTTTTATTCCAAACTTGCCGTCAGAGGTACAACCACTTAATAGTATCAAAACAAATAAACCAAATATTACAAAAATTTTAGAAAATTTAATATTCATCTACTTCCTTTATTTGATTTTTAAAATTAATAATTAAAAACTTACTGTCCTCATCTTTTTCAAAAACCACCTGTTTCAAATTTACATCAACTAGTTTCAATCCGTTTGATAATTCTTCGTCTAATTCTAAAGTTAAAAACTCGCCTGAATCATCAACCAATGTTGCAAAACTTTGGTCAGTACCATTAAATGAAGCTACTAATTTATAAGATCTTAACTTAGCGGAAGCATTTGTTGGTTCATTGGTTATTAATGTACTTGCAGTAGATGCATCACCTGCGAAAGGATCATTTAAAGGCAAAGGTTCTTCTTCAACTAATTCTTGATTTAAACTTTGTTGTGTTTGAGTTTGTTTTTCTTTAATTTGCTTATTTATTTCTTTTGCTTTTTCAACGATGTTAGCATCATGACTATCACTAAAAACTTTCTGTGAAGAAATAAATATAAACAGAGATATAATTATAAGTCTAAAAAAATTCATCTGGCAAACCTACTATTGTTAATGTTCCACTCACAACTACCGTACTGGTTGTATTACCTTTTACCACTTTTATGGATTCTTTGTCAAAATTTAACATTTTTCTAGACATAGCAACTTCCCTTTTAAATTTGATATATCCTAAGAAATTCCCTTTTATCTGAAAATTTACTGGTATTTTATAATACGCAATATTCTTTTTGGCTTTTACATCAGTTTTCTTCTTTTTGCTCTTTTTCTTCTTTTTCTTTTTTATACTTTCTAATGCAGCCTTTTTAGTTATAGGAGAAGGAGTGCCTTTTTTAATTTTTGAAATAACTAGATTATTCTGACCAGCATATACACTTAGAGTTTGATACAATCCTTCTACCTCAGCTTTACTATGAAATAATGTTGAATATTTTTCATACTCAGGTGTTAATTTTTTAATACTTTTTTTTGCTTTTTTTATTTCATTATTAAATTGAGTTATTTCATCTTGCTTTGATAGCATGTCATCAATTTGGATTTTTTTCTTGTTAACTATTGGATTTAAAATTGCATAATAAATTATTAAAAATAAAACCACTGAACCAAATCCAATACCAAATTTGATTAAAGTTTTTTTATCTATAGCCTGAATTTTTGACTTTATAGTTTGTAGATCAATATTTTTTAAATCTAAATTAATATTTTTTAAATCCATAAAGTTATCCTTTTAATTGTACAAAAACCACAAACTTTTTTTTTGTATCCGCAGATGCACTGGTTGAGCCACTGTAATTCATTTGCCCTAAAGAAGCTTGAGATATTAATTCTTGTGAACCCAAATTTGCTATTAATTTTAAAATATCTTGGTCACTTTGTGCTTGTCCTTTAATTACAATTTGATTACTTCCATTATAATCTACTGAAGCAAATTTTACTCTTTTAGGTACGCTCATAGCAACTTGTGCTAAAATTCTATAACTAATTTTTTTATTGGATTTTAAAGTTTTACTTAATCTTAAAGTTTTTGTAATTTTTGACATCTCTTTAGTAATTTTTTCTTTTTCCAACTTTTTAGATTTATGAGTTTTAAGAACGTTATCGTAGTCAGCTAATTTAACGTTATAAGAATAAATGTTCCAAAAAGATAAACCAAAGAGAATTGTATAAATTGCTAGCACTGTTGCTCCTATTCCTTTAAAAGCAAAATTAGAAAAAGCTTTCATCTTTTTCTCTTTAATCATTCCTTTTCTGTCAGGTAATAAATTTATATTTTTAACAGCAGTGACAAATTTATAATATCCAAATACATCTAATTTTCTAAATGCAAGACCAACGACTGTTGATAAATAAGATCTATTTGGTAAATTTACTTTTTCTTTATTTTGCTGAGGAATTAACAATCCATCCATTGGGTCAAACAAATTAAAACCTACGTTAATAAGATTTTTTCTAAAACTAGATAAAAAATCTTCTACATTATTTAAATCCGAAACAACTTTTATATTTCTTATTCTTCTTTCATATTTTGTTTCAAAATCCTGAACTGCTTGTTTTACTTGTGTAATAAACCTTCTGACTAGAGCCTCTTTTTCTTCTATATCTTGAGACTCTAAAAGTATTTTTCTATCCTGACCTCTTAAAAATATATCAGTAATAATAGGGTTATTATCATATAAAATCATAAGGTAATTTTCGTCTAAACCAAACTCCAATACAGCAGTTAGATTTGCGTCCTCAGACTTATTTGAAATTTGATTTATTTGGTCAACCGCAGATTTAAGTGCAAAACATTTTACATCAATAATTACTGGATTAAGATTACTTTGTTTTATAATTGATGTGTAATTATTAATGTCAGCTAATTTTGATGCAACAAATAATATATCCATTGTGTTAGCTTTTTCATTTCTATTTATAACTTGGTGGAAAATTGAGTAATCATCAAGATTATCTGTTAATTGAACTAAATTTTCCCAAAGTGAATTAGTTTCAATAGCTTTTTGTAATTCTTCATCCTTCATTAAAGGAGCTGTTACTACTCTAATGATCGCACTAGTAACTGGAATTGCAATCGCAGCATTCATTGTAGTAATTTTAGATTTCTGTAACGCAATTGTAAGTTCAGCTCCTAATTTTTCACCGTTATCTAAAATATTTGCATCATCTGGCAAATTTACTGGGTGAACATAAAATTTATCAAGCACCCATTGATTTGATTTATTGCTTGAAAGTTGAGCTAATCTTATTTCTTTATTAGATAATTCTACTCCTACAATTTCTTCACCTTTAACTGAAGATTTTCCAATTTTAGATTTAAAAAAACTTCCTATCTTTTTAGAAAATTCTCCGGCAGGCAAAGAGCTTTTTGATACTGAACTATTTTTAATAAAATCTGGTTTTTTAAATTTAATATTTTTTAAATTATCTAAGAATGCAAATTTAGATTTTTTATTTTCAGTTCCTTCATCATCAACTTGATTTAAATTGGTTGTATCATTTTTAGTTTCTGTTGTTGTAGTTGATTGGTTTGTTGCTTGAATATTTTCAATTTGATTAGAATTATCAGACTGTATAGAAGTTTGCTCAGTTGCAACACTTTGTGCTTGAACTTCTTTTTCTTTTTCTTTACCAGAAACAACATCGTCGAACCATTTTTCTAAAATTGGAATTGCTTCTTCTAAATTAGGTGTGCCAGAGGATGAAATTTTTTGTTTTCCATCGTGATAAAGTCTACCGACCCAATTTTTAGATTTTAATTCACCCTTGTACTTATCTTGTCTTACATAAATATGTAATCTTCCATCTTTCTTGTGAATTACTTCGTGTTCTTTTTTTTTATTTTCATCACTTTCACTCTCTGAAGTTATTTGTGCTGTATTTTCAACATCTAAACTTTTATTTTCTGGCGTTATTTCTTTTTCAGAAGCACTTGGTTCGTTATCTGGTTGTAAATTCTGGTTGTTATCTGAAATTTGCTCTGTTTTTTGTTCAGTGCTGTCATCAGTAGAAGAATTTTCTACTTCAGATTGATTTTCATCAATCTTCGACTCGTTATCAGAAATATTTTTTTTATCTTCGTCTTCACTCATAAGTTTATTTTTTTTTATTACTTAAACATAATTACGAATCTCTAACACAATTTTAGTAAAAGTCTAACACAAAAAAAATATCAATATACCTATTTTGGGCAATTATTTAATAATAAGTTAAATAAACCATGTAAATCAACACTTTTTGTAATTTGAGATAAAAATTATATTTTTTATTTTTTTTTAAATTTACATAATTCTCTAACACAATTTACAAAAACTCTAACACAACATAAAATTTTGCGAAATTCTTCATTTGTGTTAGAGAAAAATAATTTTAATAATTTTTAAAAAAGTCAATAAAATCAACAAATTTTAATTTTACAACTTAAAATTTTATTTTTGTGTTAGAGCAATTTTTTTTTGTGTTAGACCTTAACATTTTTTTTTCCAAATTCATTTTTATACTAAAAAAAATAAAATTTTTTTGAATTCACCTTAAATTGGAAGAAAAATAGTCTAAATTTTGTTTTTCAAATGATAAATTTTACAATTTTAAGTAGTATTTATTTTTTTTTATACATTTTTAGTTGAAAGCATAAGAATAAAACCCAAAATAAAAAAAATTGAGACAGATAAGAAACCAATTCTTTGAGAATACAAATAAGTTATAGTGCCAACTGTTAAAGGACCTGCGAAAGCTGTAATTCTTCCAGAAAAACTAAATAATCCAAAACCTTTTCCTAAATCATTAGTGCTAAGTAATTTCGTCATCATAACTCTGCTTGCACTTTGTATAGAACCAATAAAAAAAGATATAAACATAACGTTATAAAAAAATTGACTCTTTGTCTGAGCTATCAGAGATCCGTAGATTACTGTACAAGTTAACACTGCAATACAAATTAAAATAATTATTTTAGAAGATATCTTGTCATTTAAATAACCACCAAACAAAACGCCGATGAACGCAACAATGTTTCCATAGATTGCAAGCTTAAGTAATTCACCTTGTGTAAAACCAAATACTCCTGATGCATAAACTCCACCACCTGCAATTAAAACTATAAGTGCATCGGAATAAATCATTCTTGCTAAAAGAAATTTGCCAACAGAAGTAAATTTATTATTCCATATCAATTCAAATATTTTTTTATAAGTAGAATTTTTATCATTATCTTTTTCATAAACTAATTTTTTTTTAAAATAATAAATCATTGGCAAAGAAAAAATTAAAAACCAACATGATACAACAATTGGAATAAATCTTATGTGTTCAAATTTATTTTTGTCTAAACCAAATAGAGTTTTTTCAGGAAGCACAAATAAATAAAGTGAAATTAAAATTATTGGAACCGATCCTAGGTATCCAAGAGCAAAACCAAATCCAGATGTTCTTCCAATATCTTTTTCGCTAGAACATTTTTTTAAAAGTGAATTATAAAAAATAGATCCAACTTCATAACAATAATTAGAAATAAAAAAAATTATTAATGTAAAAAAAATATAATTTTCATTTGGCTTAGCAAACCAGAACAAACCTGTTATCAAAATACAAAGTAGTGTAGATAATTGTAAAAAATTTATTTTTCCTTCAGGTTTCTTATCCGCAAACGCTCCTAGTAGTGGACCGGTTAGTGCGATTAAAATTCCACAAAGACCTGCTGTCCATTGCCAATACGCTGCACCAATCTGTGGATTACCAACTATTTGGTTTGCAAAGTATGCTGAAGTAACAAACGTAATTATAATCATTGTATAAGCTGAATTTGCTAAATCATAAAGTGCGTAAAAGAATTTGCTCATTTATTTTTCATTTCCAATAATAATTTAAGTGCACCACTTTTGTCCCATTTATTAATTAATGAACTTAAATCATTTGTTGTTTGAGAAACAAAACTACCATAAATGTTTTTATAACCTTTAGAAAGCTTGATGCCAGTTTGACTTTCAAAGATTAGAATATCTTTTTTGCAAAGCTCAAGTACTTTTCTTCTAACTGTTTCTCTTGGAAGCTGAAGAACTTCTGAAATACTTGCAAACGTGAGTTTTGTTGTTTTATTTTGTTTTTTATGAAGTATATCAACCATCTCATCTTCAAGTTCAGAAAACGTCTTAATTCCTAACTTATTTACTTCATACAATGAATGACTAACGACTACTTGAAGTATAATAAAAGACTCAAAGTCAATTTTTAAATTCTCTCTTACCCTTGTATATAAAGAGATAACAAACATGACCCATTGATAAAGTCCTTTAGAAAATACTGGTTCAGTTTTATTTTTTTCTGTGGCTTCTTTTATTGAAACAACATTTAAATTACCTAGATTGGTTTTTTCAACACTCATGTTAGTTTTATAACTCCCTATAGTGAGTACTTTACTACCTAATATGAGCTCAATCAATCTTTAAAGTGGTTCTCCTCTAATATCAGTCGTAAGTTCTTGATAAATTATTACACTAATTGCTTCTAAATTTTTAATTACTCGATCTATGTCCCAATCTAGTTCTACATCAGCACAATTTAGTTCTTTGTAATAATATATTTTAGCTTTTGGTATAGTTGGATCAATCTCTTCTGTAATAACATTAAGTATATTTGTTCTTTTTTCTACGGCAAAATTATATTTACATACATTTGAGGTTGCCCAAAATAATATTGTGGAAATTATTACTGCTACAAATACCATTGCGCTTTTCATTTTACAGAGTCAATTACAACAATTGTTATATCGTCTTTCTGAATTTTTCCTGACTTTACAATATCTTCTACTATAACTTTTAGTCTTTCACTGTTAGGTGTAGATTGGTACTTTGTTATATAGTTTTGAAAGCCTTCTGCACCAAGCATCTCTCCATTTGGATCTTTTATTTCTGTAATACCGTCTGTAAATATGTACATGGAACTATCTGAAAATTTTATTATTGTTTCTTTATATTTAATCTTAGGCATTATTCCAAGTGGTGGTCCAGCTTCTGTATAATTAGAAAACTTACCATCCTTAGTATGGATAAGTGGAGGTTCATGACCTGCATTTGAAAGTAACAACTCTTTTTTGTTAGCATCGTAAATTCCAACAAGCATTGTAACAAACATACCACGTGCTGCTGTTTCACAAATTTCTGAATTAAGTAAATTTAATAGTTCAGCGGCTGAAAACATTGTCTTGCTTAAGCATCTATATAGACTAGAAGCTTTAGACATAAGTAAAGAAGATTTTATTCCTTTACCTGAGACATCGGCAACACCAAAACCATATTTACCATTACCAAGATCAGAAAAATTATAAAAATCTCCTGAGACTATTTTCGCAGGAATATTAATTCCTGAAATAGGAAAAGGGTCTTTTCTATTTTTAGACAATAATGTTTTTTGAATTTCACCAACTATTTCTATTTCTTTTTGCATTCTATTTTTATCAATAAGTTCTTTAGCCATTCGTGCATTTCTAATTGCAAGTGCAGCTGGCATTGAAAGAGTTTCTAAAAGTTTTCTATCACTTTCTTCGAAAAGTTTATTATTTGTTTTTTTATTCAAGCAGTGGATGACTCCAATACATTCGTTTGCAGCAATTAGTGGAGCACACAGAACTGAATAAGTTGTAAAATTTGTTTTATTATCTAAATCAAAGTAAAATTCAGCTATTTCTCTTACATCCTTTCTTACATCACCTACTCTAATGCATTTTTTTTGTAATATTGCTTTTCCCATTACTCCTTGTGTTAATGGTATCTCATATTCATCTAGGTAAGCTTGATGCTTAGATGCAATACACTGAAATACTTGTTTTTTTTCCTCAATTAAGAATATGTTTGCTGCTTGGGCGTTAATTCTTTTAATTATAACTTCTAATGCGTTTTGGAGTGTTTCATTTAAATCAAGTGTAGTGGCTAGTTCTTGATTTAAATTAGAAATTATATTTAAATCTTGAATTCTAGAGTCTTCCTTTGGTATCTCTGGCTTTTTTGATTTAAAGAACATCTTTTATATTTGTTATTTAGTTAAATTTTTGGTAATTTTACCAAAAATGGAAATCATTATCAATTCACCTAACTTCTATCTTCATATACAAGACGCTGTCATAATAATACAGGCATGTATTGATGGAATTGTTCATTTCGCTTCGCAAATTAAAATTTAAATAGTGTTTTTTTTACTATCAATTATCTTAGGGGGCATCTGGGGTAGTTTCGCTAATGTATGTATTCATCGAATTCCTTTAAATCAAAGTGTTGCGGTAAAAAGATCATATTGTCCAAATTGTGGGAAAACAATCAAATGGTTTGATAATATTCCTTTAATATCCTTTATATTATTAAGAGGAAAATGTAGAGATTGTAATAAAAAAATTAGCTCACAATATTTTTTAGTGGAGCTCTTAAGTGTTTTAAGTTTTTTGTTTATTTACTATTTATTTGGAATATCAATTACTTCTTTACTGTTTGCGATACTAAGCATTTTTTTTATAATTATTTTTTTTATAGATTTAAAACATTTTATAATTCCAAATACTTTAACTTTTCCATTAATGGTAATAGGATTTATTAAATCATTTGATCCAAATCTTAATACAAGTATTTTTCCAAATTATTTAAATTCTTTATTGGGAGGTATTATTGGTTATTTAATTATTTGGACAATAATTTATTTATATAAAAAATTTAGAAATATCGAGGGAATGGGTCTTGGTGATGCAAAATTATTATCAGCAATTGGTTTTTGGTTTGGGTGGATTAGTTTACCTTTTATAATTTCCTCGGCCGCTCTAATAACATATTTGCTAATTTTTTTATCCAAATCTCCATTTCTAGAGTTAACTATAGCTGCAGCTTTTTTTACAATTGCAATCGATTGAATTAGTATTGGTCGAACGAGAAAATCTCCAATATCAAAGTATTTATTTGATCTTTGAGTTGATGCACCCCAATACTTATCACCAGGAACTTTAATTTTACCTATAGAATCAAATTCCGTTCTATATTTCATTAATATATCCAAGATATAATATACATTTTAAATTGTAAAATAATTTACAATATAACTATGGGGATTTTATGACAAACTTTTCGAGTGTTAAAAAATTTATGGAAACTTTTGGTCAAGAAATTAAGACAAAAGCTGAGTTTCCTAAGGATAAAATTATTAAACTTAGATATGACTTGATTAAAGAAGAGCTCGACGAGTTCGAACAGGCTTTAAAAGAGAGAAACCTCAAGGAAGTTGCTGATTCGCTAACTGATATTTTGTACGTTACATATGGTGCCGGACATGCCTTTGGTATTGATCTAGACAAATGTTTTGATGAAGTCCAGAGGTCTAATATGAGTAAGTTAGATGAGAATGGAAAACCGATTTATAACCAAGACGGAAAAGTTATGAAAGGTCCTAGATACTTTGAGCCAAATTTAAAAAAATTTATTGAGTAATAAATTTTTATTATAAAATTTTTCCATAC
>Ga0208261_1000919_pt1 | contig 10965 bp, 7 predicted proteins | sample Knorr_S7_td_DCM__FD_185595 | JGI IMG/M metagenome (GOLD analysis project Ga0208261, IMG submission 185595) | Marine microbial communities from Southern Atlantic Ocean transect - Knorr_S7_td_DCM_ad_131m_LV_B (SPAdes) (version 3) | ecosystem: Environmental > Aquatic > Marine > Oceanic | place...
GATTTCAAAAGAGAATCTTTAAAAGACATTGCGGCACAATCTTCCCAAGTTTTTCCATTTTCTAGATTATCTTGTATATGTCTAATGCCACTGAAGTCTTTGGCGAATAGATGTCGAACATGAAGCGTTGTTTTTGACCATACGAAAAAAGTTCGTAATTCCTGATTGCTTGCTTCCATTTGTGGTTCAATAGTGAAATCATAATATTCATTGAGCAGAAGCTGATCATAGATTCGCTGTTTTTGTCTATTATATATAGAATTATGCTCCGAATGAGTACGATACATATAATCAATGATTAAAACTTCATCAATTAACGAATGCAATAATGTGTATCTATTTGCTAGGTTATCCTGTAAACTTGTCTGCTGTAGAAAATCCTTATATTTATTTATATAAGAGTTTAGAGTAATCACTTCATTATTAATTTCTGCTATTGGGCTCTGCGTTGATTGATCGCAAGAATGAAATAGTAAAAGAATAAAACAGAGTAAAGTGAAGCGTTGTGTAATTGGAATTAGTGGGCGAATACGTTTTCTCATTTTACATCCAAGACCAGTGCACTTTTACCTGGAATATATATATCTGATGAAAGCTCATATATTTGTTTATTAAGAGCGCTTATTCCTTTTGTTTTATCCTCTAACATTTCATAAAACCGATCCATGGAAACGTTTTTATCTGATGTATTATTATTTAATAATATCATCACCAATTCTTCCTTGAATTTTCTAAAATATACATAGATACCATCTTGGGGTTTAAAATGAGTTAATGTTCCTTCAGTGACGGCAAGATTATTTTTTCTCCAATTTAATAATTGTTTTGTGAAGCGTTGTGCTTCCATTTGATCATTGGTTAATCCAAAACCATTAAATCCATTTTTCATATCACTATCCCATCCGCCTGGGAAATCAGTTCGGAGAGTTCCATGATCTGGTGGTCCTTCCAGTAATATTTCTGTTCCGTAATACACCTGTGGAATTCCTCTTGTTGTATAAATGAATGTCATCGCCATTTTATATAAGGATAGCTGTTCATTTAATTGAGTATAGACTCGTTCCATATCGTGATTATCAGCAAACACCACCAAGTTGTATGGATTGCCATACAAAAAATCATTTGATAGAGCATCATATACATTTACTAAACCTGAATTCCAGTTTTCTTTTTCTTGTAAACTTCTTGCAAGAACGCCATTTACAGGAAAGTCCATCATACTTGGAGTATACGATATATAATCATCATACCTGGGGCTATCTTTCTGCCAGTAAGATACAATAGCGGGATTTAATGACCATTCTTCTCCAACAAAATTAAAATTAGGATATTCATCAATAAGACGTTTGCCAAAGTCTGAAATAAATGTTTTATCATGATAAGGGTAAGTATCAATACGAAATCCAGATAAGTTGGCATTTTCAACCCACCAAATTGAGTTTTGAATTAAATAATTAGACATAAATATATTTTTGTGATTGAGATCTGGCATAGTTGGGACAAACCAACCATCTACAAAATTACTAATTTCAGAATTGGTAGTGTGAATATCATGTAAAGATACCCTATTATGACTGGTTTGACGATATTTTCCCTCATTATTTATCCAGTCTTTTGAAGGAAGGTCTTTCATCCACCAGTGTTCAGAACCACAATGATTCAGCACAATATCTTTAATAATCCCAATGCCTCTTTTACGTGCTTCTTCTGATAATAATTTATACTGATAATTACCTCCAAAACGTTTATCAATATTGTAATAATCGGTCGTTGAATACCCATGATAAGAGTATTTTGCATGATTATTTTCTAGCATAGGGTTTAGCCATATTTGAGTAAATCCCATTTCTTCTAAATAATCTAGATGCTCAATGATGCCTTGGATATCACCACCATGTCTACCATCTTTATTATTGCGATTTACTTTTTCTTTTAGATTAGGCGTGGAATCATTGCTTGGATCACCGTTTGCAAATCGATCTGCTGTAATTAAATAGATTACATCAGCAGGTGAGAAGCTGTTTCTCATTGCAGAATTAGGTATTCTCTCTAATAAAGAGTACTTATGGTTGAGTACTATCTGATCATTCTTTATAAATCCAATGATGAAATCTCCAGCTACAGTATTGTTATCTATTAATATATCAATAAATAGATAATTTGGATTGGTTACCTGGTGAATAGCTGTAATAGAAAGGCCAGGGTAAGATATTTGTGGTTTTAAATCACTAATATCATCACCATGCACCATCAGTTGCAGCGTAGCATTAGACATATTTGTCCACCAAAATGGTGGTTCTAAGTGTTTAATATCATAATTATTACCGCTCTTTAATGGAGTGATATAAATAAATAGAATGAATAAATAAATAAGATAATTATCATTTTTCATCAGATTAAAAAGTTAGTAATATTATTTTGAGTTGCCGATAATAATTTTGTTTAGCTTAATATTGGTGCTATTTAGATATTGATTAATGATATCTATTAAAACATTCAATGTGTAGTTTGAGTATAATGAAATCAATAAGGAATAATATATTTTTCATATTCTGTATGTTAGCATACCAACAGACGGTATATGCAGAAGTTGTGTATTCTGACCCGAATTTTGCCACGGAAATAGACTCTATTACTGTGTTTTTTAATGCAGCAATGGGAGATCAAGGTTTAATGGATTATACGGATGATATCTGGGCTCACACTGGCGTCATTACTTCTAATAGCACTCATTCATCTGATTGGAAATATGTAAAGACTAATTGGGGAGAAAACACCTCTGAGACGCAATTAATATCTTTAGGTAATAATTTATGGAAATTAAATATTGGGTTTCCCCATGAATATTATGGTGTCCCAAATAATGAACAAATTTTACAATTAGCATTTGTATTCCGTAATCATAACGGAAGTGAATCAGGGAGAGATGTAGGAGGATCAGATATATTTTTGGATCTATACGATGTAGGCGTTACTACAATAATTGTACATCCATCAATTAGTAATATATTTAATGACACTCGAAGAACGCCTGTTTTTTGTCAGCCAATGGATACACTGGATATTATGGTCACAGGTGCAGCCATAGGGACTGAAATAGATAGTATTGAATTATTTATGGATGAAAATATCCAATTACACACAACAAGCAATGATTCATTAACAGTTCAGATTTTTCTCCAAGATATAGCGTTAGGTATGCATTTAATCACAGCTGTTACTCAGGATACTTCTGGTTTAAGGGATAGTATAGAATTTTCTGTTATGGTTCATAATAAACCTGCCAATATCCAGCGTCCTAATGGAATTCGAGATGGAATAACTTATAATGATGACAATCATCAATCAGTTACGTTGTCATTATTCGCTCCATACAAGGAGTATGTGTATGTGATAGGGGATTTTAACAATTGGCTTGTGAGCGAAAGTTATTATATGCATATGGATTCAGGGTCAACTGATTCTAGTCATTTTTGGATTACAATAGATGATTTGTCGCAAGGGACGGAATATGCGTTTCAATATTTAGTTGATGGAGAAATTCGTATAGCTGATCCATATACTGATAAAATATTGGATAAGTGGAATGATAATGATATATCCAATATTACCTATCCAAGTTTAAAGCAGTATCCATTTGGACTTACAGATCATATTGTTTCCATATTACAGACAGCGCAAACTCCATTTAATTGGGATTATAGTGATTCATTTATTCGTCCAGATAAAGATCAATTAATCATTTATGAATTATTGGTGAGGGACTTTATTTCCCGACATGATTTTCAAACATTAACAGATACGTTGGATTATTTGGAAGATTTAGGAATTAATGCTATAGAAATTATGCCTTTTAATGAATTTGAGGGAAACTCAAGCTGGGGCTATAATTCTTCTTTCTATTTTGCTCCAGATAAATATTATGGTTCAAAGATGATGCTGAAGTCTTTCATTGATGAATGTCATCGCAGAGGAATAGCAGTAATTATGGATATTGTATTAAACCATAGTTACAGTCAATCTCCATTTGTACGATTATATAATTATGGAGAGTGGGGGTCGCCAACAGATGAAAACCCATGGTTCAATACGGAATCAAACTTTTCTAATCCCGATGCTCAATGGGGAAATGATTTAAATCATGAAAGTATCCATACAAAGCAATTAGTAGATAGAATAAATCGTTATTGGATAGAGGAATATCATGTTGATGGTTTTCGATTTGATTTCACTAAAGGGTTTGGAAATAATCCAAAAGGATCCAATGATCCATGGGGTAGTCAGTTTGATGCAGATCGTATAGCGCTTTTAAAGCGAATGACAGATCAGATTTGGGATATTGATACTACAATCTATATTATTTTAGAACATTTTGCGGAAAACTCAGAAGAGATAAACTTGGCGAATTATGGCATGCTACTTTGGGGGAATTCTCAGTATAGCTACGCAGAAGCTTCCATGGGCTACCACACCAATGGTAAATCAGATTTTTCATGGGGTTATTATGGTTCACGTGGATGGAATAAACCGCATCTTGTAACCTATTTTGAAAGTCATGATGAAGAACGGTTAATGTATAAAAATCTTACTTGGGGCAATAATGCAGGGGATTACAATATAAAAGAATTACATACAGCTATTAATAGAGTAAAAGCTATTGGAGCTTTTTTCTTTACGATTCCTGGACCAAAAATGATATGGCAGTTTGGTGAATTGGGATATGATAACAGTATTGATGATCCTTGTCGTTTATGCGAAAAACCAATATTATGGGATTATTTTGAGGATTATGAAAGAATAAGGCTATATAACACCTTCCAAGCATTAATTCATTTGCATCGACAGTATCCAATTTTTAATAACTCCACTACTGAGGTGGATCTGGATTTGGGTAGCTCTACTGGCAAGAAAAGAATTCGATTGAGTTTTAATGATCAGAAAGCAGTTATAATTGGAAATTTTAATGTAGTAAATCAATCTATTGATCCTGATTTTTTTCATACTGGAACATGGTATGATTATTTTTCAGGGGACAGTATTATTGTTTCCGATTTGAATGAATCAATTAATCTAGATCCAGGACAGTTTCATATATATTCTAACTTTTACATAGATCCACCTGAGGATAATCTTCTATCAACGCATGCGCAAAGCGTTTTTTTACCGAATTCTATAGAAATAAAGCAAAACTATCCTAATCCATTTAACCCATCGACATTAATTCAAATTTCTAGTAGTGGAGACGAACAAACAAGCTTGCAAATATTTGATATAAATGGAAAATTGGTAGATACATTGATGGATCGAAACTTTATTTCAGGAATAAATACATATCAGTGGAATGCTTCTTCCCATCCAAGTGGTATATATATTGCCAGGCTATCATCAGGCTCAATTACTAAATCTATCAAGATGCTATTAGTAAAGTAGTTCTTTTTTGATATATATAAATATGCGTTTATTAGGATTAATTCTCTTTTCTTCTTTTATTATTGCTGAAAATAGTTGGATGGTATACGATGATTCATCTGTTTCCAGAGTTGATATATTTGTTGACTCTCTTGCTTTAGAATGGATGTATGAATATGATAATGTGGAAAGTGACTCGTTGCATATGGCATATATTTATTACCAGAATGAATATATTAATGATACCCTAGAACAGGTAGGCTTTCGGTTGCGAGGAAACACTTCTCGAGTATCTGAGAAGAAATCATTTAAACTTGATTTTAATCATTTTGTACCCGGTCGAGATTTTTATGGAGTTGAAAAAATCAATTTAAATGGAGAGCATAATGATGTATCTATTGTTCGTAGCAAATTAAGTTGGGATATTTTTAAATCTGTTGGAATGGTGGCTACAAGAGCCAATCATATTGAAGTGTATATTAATGATAATTATTACGGTTTATATATTTCGGTTGAACATATCGATGATACCTTTTTAAACAGAAATTTTGAAAATGATACAGGGAATCTATGGAAATGTCTGTGGCCGGCAAATCTAGGCTATAGGGGACCAAACCCAAGTGACTACCATCCTTGGGTAGATGATAATCGACCTTATGACTTAAAAACAAATGACGATGAATATGATTTTACACAACTAGCAAGATTAATTCATATTATAAATAACGATCCTGATTCTCTCGAGCATGTATTAGATGTTTCTGAGTTTATAAAATACCTTGCAATTAATATTTTAACGGGCGGATGGGATGATTACCGCTCTCTTCAAAATAATTTCTATTTATACCACCAACCAAATATTGATCGTTTTCTATTAATCCCTTATGATTATGATAATACTTTTGGTATCGATTGGTTTTCAATTAATTGGGACACGATAGATCCATACACGTATTATTTGATTGCAGATAATGAGCGTCCCTTAGCAGATATAGTTTTTAACAATGAATCCTACAGAAATCTATTTTCAAGATATCTTCAGTTTTTTATTGATCATAATTTTAATTTAAGTGAGTGGGGGTACTGGATAGATAATACCAAAGATATGATTTATACATCTGCGTATAATGATACCTATAGAACCTTGGATTATGGATTTACATATAATGATTTTATAAATTCATTTTCAGCGACTAACTATACAAATCAACATGTGAAAAACGGATTAAAAGAATTTATTATAAATCGAGTTTCTTCATTAGAAAATCAGATCACATTAATAGATGGTAATCCGTTAGTTTATAAATATTGGGTGGAACCTGAAAATCCTCTTGAAGGAGATACTATTGTTATTCATGCTGCTGCATATGGGTATCCAAGTATTCAAAATATTAATATGATTACACATAATTTGAATGATGGATCATATCAAAGTTTTGCTATGAATTATCAACCAATATTTTCTGCATCCTCTCCGGAAAAGTTGGAAGATCATTGGGTGGTCACAATTCCACCAATGTCAAACACAGGAAATATAGGTTTACGCTTTTTATCTACAAATATAGATGGCTCTACAGGGGTTTCTCCACAAACTGGAGAATGGATTTTACATATAGCTTCTTCAGGTATTACAGAGAATATATTTATCAATGAATTTCTAGCAATAAATAATACAGTTAATGTAGATGAATCTTCTGAATATGATGATTGGTTGGAATTATATAATAGCAGTTCCGATACCATTAATTTGCATAATCATTATTTATCCGATGATCCTGATAATCTAACTAAATGGAAATTTCCTGATAATGATATCTTAATTGCTCCAGATGATTATTTAGTAATATGGTGTGATGATGATGAATCTCAAGGTATGTTGCATACAAACTTTAAAATTTCAGGTAGTGGAGAATTTATTGCTTTAACTAATCCAGATGGACAGTCGATAATTGATACATTATTTTTTAATGCTCAAATAGAAGATATTTCTTTTGGACGTTTTCCAGATGGATCTCCACAATGGATAAATATGAGCCCTACGCCTGGATCATCTAATATTCAAGGTTTGTCAACAATGAATAATATCATGATTCCAACCAAGTATTTTTTATATCCAAATTATCCAAACCCGTTTAATCCTGTTACTCATTTTACATATGATTTACCCATGCAAAGCCAGGTGAAAATCTCCATATTCAATACGCTAGGACATGAAATAAAAACACTTGTTAATAGTAAACAAAATAATGGTTCATACTCTATACAGTGGGATGGTAGTGATAATCATGGAAACAGAGTGAGTTCGGGAGTATATCTATACCATTTGAATGCAAATTCATTTAATCAAACTAGAAGAATGATATTATTGAAATAATGATTAACCGTTTCTTATTCATCCAATTTGATTGCTATGTTTAGGTTGTAAAATGTTGTGGTCTAGATTTATACAACCTCGATTAATATCTTTCGCGTGTGGTACAAAACCATTTATGATACAAAGAACAAAAATTGTTCCTTTAGCTAAAGGGAATGTGTTAGAAATAGGTATCGGATCAGGGCTTAATATTCCATTGTATAATAAGGATCGTGTAAAAAAAATCATTGGGGTAGATCCTTCAACAGAAATGCAATCTTTAGCCAAGGAGAGAATTAATGAATCCCCCGTAGATATAAAGCTTATTTCTGCAGATGCTACACAAATCCCATTGGAAGATCAATCTATAGATACCATTGTATGCACTTATACTCTATGTACGGTACCAAATCCCGAGGGAGTGCTAAAAGAAATGAAACGAATCTTAAGACCAGGAGGAAAGTTTCTGTTTTCAGAGCATGGCCATGCACCTGATGAACATGTAGTTAAGTTTCAACATCGAATTGAACCTGTATGGAAATTTCTTGCGGACGGCTGCCATTTGACACGATCCATACCAGAATTGTTAAGTGAAAACGGGATGAAACTTGATAAAATGGAAACAATGTATTTACCAAGCACTCCACGATTTGTTGGGTTTAATTATTGGGGAAGTGCAGTCAGTGATTCATAATCATTAATATTGAATTTTAGGATGATAATTGTATGAAAAAAAATATGTTATGGTTATTAGGCGTTATTATTTGGAATTTTGGATATCCTGGAGCTCTTCCAATCTATGATGTTGGTATGGCTATTATTTTAAAGCAGGTTTTTAACTTACCATATTTTAATTAATGCGTTTTATCCTTTTAATCATTTTTTGTATCAATATTGCATCAGCAGATTGTATGGGTGATGTTAACTTTGATAATTCTATTGATACCGAAGATATAATCATGATGGTTCAGCATATTTTACATATGAATATTATGGATACAATAAGCTTTCAAAATGCAGATATGGATGGAAATTCAAACGTAAATATATATGACCTTTCAAGGTTAGTTGATATCATTATGGAATCAGAGGAATGCAACGGATTTACACCTATTGATTTGAGTCTGGATTGGGAAACAGAACAAGATGTATCGTATTTTGATTCCGAATTGTTAAATCAGGTTATCAATGAAAATATTGGACAAATGCAGTCTATAAAAGGCATCGTTGTGATCCATAGAGGGAAAATTGTTGCTGAGGAATATTTTAATAATAGCTTCATGTCCGAGACATATAATATATGGTCTGTGACCAAGAGCTATATATCGACCTTAGTAGGCCAGGCAATTGATCGTGGATATATTGAAGACCAGTATATCTATTTAAATAATATTTTTACAGAAAATACATATACGAATCAAGTTACGATTGAACACTTATTAACGATGTCTTCAGGCTGGCCAGAAAACTGGGCATATATGTATTTACCAAATCCACTCAATACCATAATAAATACAGCTTTAATTTGGTCTCCTGGAAGCAGTTGGCTATATAATAATTCAGTATGCCATTTAAATTCTCATGTCATTAATGAATTAACAGAAATGAGTCCAAGGGCTTTTGCAATGGAAAATTTATTTCCACAGTTAGGCATAAGTGATCCATATTGGGCAGATGATCAAGCTGATATTCATAATGGGTCGTACGATTTACACCTGACGCTTCGTGAAATGGTCAAACTCGGACAATTATACTTACAAGAGGGGCATTCTTTTAATGAAGAAGTATTATCTATGGAATGGATAAATGAGGCTACATCTCCTCAAATAAACAATTGGTATGGATATTTATGGTGGCTCCCAGGTGTTGGCTATTTAGCTGTAGGTCTAGGAGGGCAGTATATTGCGGTAATTCCTGAATTAGACCTTGTAGTTGGAACTCATTCTACTACACAAAGTACCGATGCGTATACGGATCAATTGCTATCATATATCTATAATCAAATCGTTCCTATATTTGATTTTGAAGGAAGAGTAAATGATAGAACACTATACCTGGATCAAATTCGTGAATACTAACCAATAGGATTACCTGTTTGAAAATTTTATTACTGGAGCCATATTTTACTGGATCTCATAAATCTTGGGCAGAAGGATATCAATCTAACAGTGCTCATGAAATTAAAATCATTTCTCTTCCTGGACAATTTTGGAAATGGAGAATGCATGGTGGAGCAATTACCATTGCAAAGGAGTTTTTACAATCAGATTTTCACCCTGATCTAATTATCGCAACAGATATGCTGGATTTAACGACTTTTCTTAGTCTTACTAGGGAAAGAACTTCCCGTATTCCTACGGTCTTATATTTTCATGAAAATCAAATAACCTACCCATGGTCTATAACAGATAGGGATGTACAGGAAAAAAGGGATGTTCATTATGGTTTTATCAATCTTTCATCCGCGTTGGCTGCAGATCATGTGTTATTTAATTCACAGTATCATTTGGATTCCTTTATGTCTGGTGGAAAGAAAATATTAAAACACTTTCCAGATCATCAGGAGTTAGATGTTATAGATCAAATTCAATCAAAAAGTCAGACATTATATCTTGGGATGGACTTAGTCCAGTTTGATGCTTATGAAAAGACAAATGAGGGAGACCCTCTCATTTTATGGAATCATCGTTGGGAATATGATAAAAATCCAGAAGCATTTTTTCATTTGGTCTATCGATTAGATAAGGAAGGGTTTCCATTTGAAATTGTAATCTTGGGGGAAAGTTTTAAAACGACACCGAGTATTTTTGATGAGGCAAAAGACAAATTAAACGACAGAATTGTTCATTATGGATATTGCGATCATTTTAAAGACTATGCACAATGGCTATGGAAAGCCGATATATTACCTGTAACGAGCAATCAGGACTTTTTTGGTATTAGTATTATGGAAGGGATATATTGTGGTGCATATGCCATTTTGCCAAGGCGGTTAGCATATCCTGAGCTTCTACCGGAATCATATCATTCTAATCATTTATATGATAGTGAGGAATACTTATATGAAATGGTAAAAGGGTGCATACAAGATATTACTATGGTTCGTGAACATTCCATGGGGGATTGGATTCGAAAGTTTGATTGGAATACCATGGCTCCATCATATGATAAATTATTTAATTCATATATTTAATCATATATAC
>Ga0208261_1000920_pt1 | contig 10953 bp, 10 predicted proteins | sample Knorr_S7_td_DCM__FD_185595 | JGI IMG/M metagenome (GOLD analysis project Ga0208261, IMG submission 185595) | Marine microbial communities from Southern Atlantic Ocean transect - Knorr_S7_td_DCM_ad_131m_LV_B (SPAdes) (version 3) | ecosystem: Environmental > Aquatic > Marine > Oceanic | place...
AGAGATACAATCATAGTAGCATCAGTTTCTTGTATTTATGGTATTGGATCAGTTGATGCTTACTCTTCAATGTCTTTTACTTTAGATAAAAATCAATCGATAAGTAGAGAGATAATTATCAGAAAGTTGGTAGAACTTTTATACAAACGTCGTGACATGGACTTTAGAAGAGGTAGCTTTAGAGCTAAGGGAGATATTTTAGAAATTTTCCCTTCTCACTATGAAGATATTTCTTGGAAAATATCTATGTTTGGAGATGATATAGAGAGTATTACGCAAGTTGACCCTCTTACTGGAGAGAAGCTTGGGGAACTTGAACAAATAAGAATCTTTGCAAACTCTCATTATGTAACCCCAAAGCCAACAATAAAAAAAGCGATTACTATGATTAAAAATGATCTAAAAAAACAATTAGAGATTTTTGAAAAAGAAAAAAAATACTTAGAAAGACAAAGGTTGGATGAGAGAACTACATTTGACTTAGAAATGATGGAAACTACTGGAAGTTGTAGTGGTATTGAAAATTATTCTAGATATTTGTCAGGAAGAAAGCCAGGGGAGCCCCCTCCTACACTTTATGAATATATTCCAGAAGACTCTTTATTGTTTATAGATGAAAGCCATCAGACATGTGGTCAAATAGCTGGAATGTACAAAGGTGATTTTTCTAGAAAATCAACTTTAGCTCAATATGGTTTTAGACTACCAAGTTGTGTTGATAACAGACCTTTAAAAAGAGAAGAATGGGATGCAATGCGTCCACAAACTATATTTGTAAGTGCAACGCCAGGAGATTATGAACTAGAAAAGACAGGTGGTACCTTTGTTGAACAAGTAATTAGACCAACTGGTTTAATTGATCCACCTATTGAGATAAGGCCAACTAAACATCAAATTGATAACTTAATTGATGAATGTAAAAAGACTATAGATAAAGGTCATCGTGTTCTAATCACAACACTTACAAAAAAAATGGCCGAAGATCTTACTGAATATATCAATGAAGAAGGATTAAAGGTAAGATATCTTCACTCTGATATCGATACATTAGAAAGAATAGAAATTATTAGAGATCTAAGACTAGGAGTTTTTAATGTTTTAGTAGGAATAAATCTTCTTAGAGAAGGTTTAGATATTCCTGAATGTGCTTTAATGGCTATATTAGATGCTGATAAGGAAGGTTACCTTCGTTCTAGAACTAGTTTAATTCAGACTATTGGTAGAGCTGCAAGAAATGTTGAGAGTAAAGTCCTAATGTATGCTGATAACATTACCACTAGTATGAAAGAAGCAATCGAAGAAACAGATAGAAGGCGAACAAAACAACTAGAATATAATAAAATAAATAAAATTACACCAATCAGTATTAAAAAGAATATTCAAGAAATAATTGAGAACACAGCTGAACAAGATCATGTTACAGTTGAAATTGATAATGCTAAAGAATTAGTTGGTAAGGATCTTAATAAACATATTAAAAATTTAGAGAAAAAAATGAATGAATTTGCCTCAAAACTTGAATTTGAAGATGCAGCAAGATTACGAGATGAAATCAATAGATTAAAGGCAAAAGAAGTGGGTCTTTCTAATAAAGTTTTGCAGTTTAAAAAGAATTAATGGATATTGTATTTTCAGAAACTAACCAAACTGGAATCATTAAACTAAATCGTCCTAAAGCTTTAAATGCTCTCAATTTAGAAATGGCAAAAAAATTCCATGACAAATTATTAGAATGGGAAGAAAAAGATAATATCTTAAGAGTATTGTTAGTTGGAGAAGGTAAACATTTTTGTGCAGGAGGTGATGTAAAATCTCTTGTTCTTGCTGGAAAAGAAAACTCTTTAAAACATGATTTTTTTAAAATTGAATATAAACTTAATTATTTAATAAGCCAATTTAGTAAAGAATTTCTCTCAGTTTGGAATGGTGTAGTGATGGGAGGTGGGGTTGGTTTATCAATCTATGGTGATCACAGATTGGCAACAGACAATTCAAAATTTGCAATGCCAGAAACTGCAATTGGCTTTTTTCCAGATGTTGGCGGAAGTTATTTTTTATCAAATCTTCCAGGTAACATTGGTAAGTATATTGGTTTAACGGGTGAGGTTTTAGGGTTAAATGAATTAATTTTTTTCGGATTAGCAACTCACTACTTTAAAAGTAATAAAATAGAAGATGTTAAAGAAAAATTTATTACAAGAGGAGAAATTTCACACGATAATTTTGAAGTAAAGAATGATACATATTTAATTAAAAATATGAATTTAATAAATGAACTATTCAATGGAAATATTCAAACAATCATATCAAATTTAAAAAGTTATAACTCAGAGTTTTCAAAAAAAATTTTAGATATTCTTTTAGTTAAATGTCCAATGAGTCTTGCGATAAGCACTAAACTTATAGATGATGCAAAAGGTAAATCGTTAAAAGAATGTTTAGAAACTGAATTTCAATTAAGTCAAAAAATAGTATACCGTAGTGACTTTGATAATGGTGTAAATTCTGTGCTAATTTCAAAAGATCATAATCCTATTTGGGAACCATCAACAATAGATGAAATAAATATAGAAGATCTAGATTTTTATTTTGAAACTCATACTGAAAATCTTTATCTATAATATTACAAATGAGTAATAAAATTCCCACTTCTGCTAAAGTAGTTGTAATAGGTGGTGGTATAGCTGGATGTTCTGTAGCTTATCATTTAGCAAAATTTGGATGGAAAGATGTGATCTTGCTAGAAAGAGATCAATTAACTTCTGGAACTACTTGGCATGCAGCAGGACTGATTGGTCAGATTGGTGCATCAGCAACCATTACAAAACTTAGAAATTATTCGTTAAATTTATATAAAGACCTGGAAAAAGAAACAGGATTAGCAACAGGTTTAAAGCAAAACGGCTCTTTAACTATTGCAACAACTAATGATCGATTAGAAGAATTAAAAAGGCAAGCTACTTTTGCTCAAAGATTTAATATAGAAGTTAATGAATTAGAAAAAAATCAGATTAAGGATATTTATTCTCTTATAAATACTGATGATGTTGTTGGTGGAATATTTATTCCAAAAGATGGTCAAGCAGATCCTGTTGGTATAACAAATGTTCTTGCTAAATCTGCAAAAATGTATGGTGCTCAAATATTTGAACATTGTTCTGTAAATAAAATCCTTACTAAAAATGGATCAATAGAAGGTGTAGATACAAAACATGGAAAAATTAAATGTGAGTATATTGTTCTAGCATCTGGAATGTGGTCAAGGCAGATAGCAAATGATATTAACGTTAGTATACCGCTATATCCAAATGAACACTTCTATATATTAAGTGAGCCATTAAAAGAAATTTCTAAATCACTTCCAGTTCTTAGAGATTACAATAATTGCTTATATCTAAAAGAGGATGCTGGAAAAATTTTAGTAGGAATTTTTGAGCCTAAAGCTAAACCTGCATTTACTGATACATATAAAGTGCCCAATGATTTTTCTTTTGGAGAACTACCTGAAGATTTTGATCATTTTGAACCACATTTAAAAAATGCTATGAAAAGAATACCAGCCCTTGAAAATGTAGGTATAAGAAAATTCTTTAACGGACCTGAGGCTTTTACTCCAGATACAAATTATCTTTTAGGAGAAACACCAGAAGTAAAAAACTTTTATGTTTGTTGTGGATTTAATAGTATTGGTATTCAGAGTGCTGGTGGTGCAGGTAAAGTAACTGCAGAATGGATGATGAACGGTGAGGTTAATGATGATCTTTACTCCTTAGATATTTCAAGATTTGAAAAATTTCACTCTGAGACAAAATTTATAACTGAAAGAGTTACTGAGTCATTAGGAGATTTATATGCAATGCACTGGCCTTACAAACAACATAAATCTTCGAGAAATATTAAACTACTTCCTTTTCATAATGATTTGAAAATAAAAGGAGCATGTTTTGGTCAAGTGGCCGGTTTTGAAAAACCAATGTGGTATGCTCTAAATGGTAAGAAACCAGAATATGAGTATAGTTATGGCTATCAAAATTGGTATGATGCAGCAAAGTATGAAACAATAAACACAAGAAAAAACGCTGGTTTATTTGACTTAAGTGCCTTTGCAAAATTTGAAATTAAGGGAGACACTGCCTTCAGCGATCTCCAACGATTATGCTGTAATGATATTAAAAATAATCCCGGTCATACAACTTATACACAAATGCTTAATTCAAATGGTGGCATTGTTGCTGATTTAACAGTTACTTGTATTGATACTAATTCTTTTCGTATTGTAACGGGTTCATCTGTGAGAGAACATGATAAAAAACATATTTCAGAAAATTTAAGTAAAAACACAACTTTAATTGATATCACTGAAAGTTTAGCTTGCTTTGGTATTTTTGGTCCTAAAAGTAGAGAAATTCTAACAGAAATATTTGGAGAACATTTTTCAAACGACAAGTTTAAATTTGGAACTGCTAGAGAAATATCATTGAAAAATAATAAATTAATCTTCCAAAGATTATCTTTTGTTGGTGAACTTGGTTGGGAAATTTATGTTCCTATAAATATATCTAGAGAAATTTATTTAAAGTTAGTTAAAGTTGGAGAAAACTATAACCTTTCGCATGCTGGCGCTCATGCACTTGATATTATGAGAATGGAAAAAGGATATTTACATTGGGGTCATGATATTTCACCAGCTGAAAACCCATTTGAAGCTGGATTAGAATTTACTGTTAAATTAAATAAAAAAACAGATTTTATAGGTAAAGAAGCTTTAAAAACAAAAAATAGAATTAAGAAGAAACAACTAACAAATTTTGTTTTAGAAAAATCTACTCCAGGAAATCCACTCTTATTACATGATGAGCCTATTTATTATAAAAATAAGATTGTGGGAGAAACAACTTCTAGCAATTATTCATTTTATTACGATAAAAATATGGTCTTTGGATATATAGACTCAGAAATAGATTTAAAAAAATTAAATGGCAGCAATTTTGAAGTTGAAGTTGCTAAAAATAAATATGTTATGTCTGTTCAATTTAATCCATTGCATGATCCTGAAAATAATTTTACAAAAATATAGTTTTTTACGATCTAATATATGAAAAAAATTAGATTATTTTTTTCTATAGTAGTAATTATATTAATAATTCTATCTATCTTTATTTATATTTTTCTAAATAATTTTGAAAAAGAAAAAATAATTAGTGATATTGAGAAGAAATTTGAAATTAAAATTAATGAAAAAAATAAAACTAAAATCAATATTTTTCCAATTGTAAAGCTTAACACAAACTTAGAAATTAAAGATTACAAAAATAATTTATACTTTGATAATATTAGAATTGATATTTCTCAGCCCGTATTTCAGGTTTCAGGAAATTTAAATATTCTAATTGATAATTTGAATATTAAGAATATTAATTTAAGTGAAGTAAATATTAATGGAAAAGTAAATTATATTGAAAATTATCTAAAATATAGTGATAATTTAGAAAATTTATTTGATTCAATTTATAAAATTAATGGAAAAATAATTTTAGAAACAACTAATGAAGAAAAATTTCTTATTTCATTTTTAAAATTATTCTTTGAAAAATTAGAAAATCAAAAAAATCAAAAATTTGCATTTTCTGAATTAATAAATGCTTTTGGTAATGAAAGTTCTAATTTTAAAGGTGCAATAAATAAAGATAAAAATATTTTAGAAACTAACAAAATAGAAATTAGTAATAAAAACAACAGAATTTTTATAAAAGGAGAATACAATTACAGTAATAATTTTATAGATATTATTTTAAACTTATCTCAAAATAATGAAATATATTTAACTACTTTGATAAAAGGAAACTTAAATAATCCTAATATAAGTTTTGATGAAAATTCAAAATTTTTTCAAAATTCAAACTCAAATGAAAATAATATAATTGAAGAAAGCGTCATTCAATTTTTAAATAATTTTTTTGATTTCAATGATTGACTTATTAAATATAGTTAGCAGTGTGTTTGGGTATATCCTTTTTGGATTTTTTGTAAATAAATTACAAATACTTCCAAAAAAATATATTGATTATTTTGATTTTACAGGTTTCAACATTCTTTTACCTTTAGCTTTAATTATATATTTTTGGCAAGTCTCATTTCCTCAAATTAATTCTATTGGCCTGATCATCTCATTTTTTGCTTCAGGAATTTTTATATCCATGACTGGATTTTTAATTAGCAAACAATTTTTAAATTTTAAAACAGATGACTCTGCACTTTTTGGATTAGCTGCTTGTTTTGGTAATACGGTGGCAATGGGAATACCTCTTATGTATGCAGTTTTGGGTCCAATAAATACAATTCCTTATATGATATTAGTTTTTTTTCATGGTATTGTTCATTTTAGCTATACTGTTATTATAATAGAAGTTTATAGAAATAGACAAAAAAGCATTGTCGAAATTTTTTATCAAATATTATTAGGTATAATTAAAAATATTGTACTTTTTGGAATGATAATTGGAATTATTCTTAATTACTCTAATCTTATTGTTCCATCTATTATGAAACAGCCTTTAGATATTTTTGTAAACCTTGCTCTTCCAATGGTTCTTATTTCTTTAGGTCTTGCATTAGGAAATTTTAAAATTAGAGAAAATATTTATAGTGCAATACTATTAACTGTCTTAAAAAATTTTATTCACCCTATAATTGCATTTTGTTTAGCACATTTTATATTAGAGCTTGATAGTCTCTTGGTAATTATTGTTACTATGGCCGCAGCTTTACCAAGTGGGTCTCAGTCATATTATTTTGCATACAGATATAACTCACTAAAAGCTGTGATTTCTTCAAATGTAGTATTAAGTACTTTTGTTAGTTTCTTTACACTGTCTTTATTGTTAGTATTTTTTGATATTACGTAGATTGAGATATAAACGATTGTATTCTTTCTTTTTTATCCATAGTTTTTACACTAAAAGGAAAAATCTCTAACATCTTATCATATACATCAATTGCCTGTTGAAACTGACCCTGATGAATAAAAATTAAACCCATCCCATCTAGGGCACCAAAATGTCTTGGTTCTAATTCAAGAGTTTTAATAATGTCTTGCATAGATTGATCAAAATTACCCATCATAAAGTGAACTGTAGCTCTTTTATTCCAACCTTCTGCAAAATTAGGATCTTCTTCAATTAAATTATTAAAAAATCTAATTGCTAGTGGATAATTTCTTAAATTCATAGCTTGAATACCCTTCTCAAAATATTCAATTACTTTTGGATCATCAACTTCATACCATATATTCCAAATGTCAGATATCAAATCTCTTATCTCATCCTGATTTTCAGTCTCATTTAATTTTTTAAACAAATTATTTAGCCGTGGATCATTTTGATCTGCTAATGCTATCTTACTAGCAAACAAAAGACTTATACTGATAATTAATATTTTAAAGATAACTCTCATATTTAAATGATTTTTCGGATAGATTTGTTTTCTTTTCATGCTTTCTCGTTCTTCCTGTTACTCTAGTTCTCCATAACTTAAATGATCTAGGTTTCAGATTTGTTCTCATTATTTTTATAACCTCTGATTCGGTTACACCGTGAATTCTTTTTATTTTTTCAAAAGAGGTTTTATCGCACCAGGCTAGTTTAATAATATTATCTATATTCTCGTGCATATTATGAATATAGTTCTCTATTAATTAAATTCTAAAAAAAATGATTGATTTGTATTCATCACCTACCCCTAATGGTCGAAAAATTAGCATTATGCTTGAAGAATTAGGTGTGGATTTTAATCCTATTTTAATAAATTTAGATAAAAAAGAGCAGTTTAGTGAAGAGTTTTCAAAAATATCTCCTGCAAATAAAATTCCTGTAATTGTAGATAATGATAACAACCAAACAGTATTCGAATCTGGGGCCATCCTTCTTTATCTGGCAAAAAAATATGATAAATTTCTAAATAAAGATAAGTATTGGGAAATAATACAATGGGTTTTTTTTCAAATGTCTTACGTTGGGCCAATGCTTGGCCAGGCTCATCAATATTTATTTTATCATCCTGGTAAAAGCAAATTTGCAGAAGATAAAACAAAAGGCTATGCACAACATATATATTCAATTTTGGATAAAAGACTTTCTAAACAAGAATATTTTTCGGATACCTATTCAATAGCTGATATTTCAATTTGGCCTTGGACAGCTCGTTATGAAAGACATCAAATAAATTTGCATGATTATCCAAATGTGTTGAGATGGTATAAACAAATATCAACAAGACCTGCTGTTATTAAAGGATATAATTCTGTAGGTGAATTTTATGAAATCCCTCAACCTTAAGCATTGTAAAATAAAACTGAGCCTGCAGTCATAATTAAAAGGATTGCTAAAAACCATTCAACAATTTTTTTTAATTTTTCATTATTAAGATATTGTCTGATAACACTTCCTCCATATGCCCAGATACTAATGGAAGGAATATTAACTACTGTAGACATAATAACCATAAATAGTGTTCCAATTATTATATTTTCATCTTTTGGATAATATAATGTTACTGCAGTTGAACAGATTACCCAAGCTTTTGGATTTACAAATTGAAACAAAATTGCTTCATGATATTTTAATGGCCTTGATCTATCTTCAGTCTTTGAAATATTTAAAGACCCAAACATTTTATATGCTAAATAAAGAATGTAGCCTGCGCCAACATATCTTAAAATATCATAAAGTATAGGATAGGTAATAAATAAAGATCCAAGACCTAGACATACAAGTGCTAATTGCAAACCATGACCAGAAGGAATGCCAAAAATATTAGGTATAGATCTTATAAATCCAAATTTTATACCTGATGCAGTTAAAATACTATTGTTTGGACCTGGAGTTACGTACATAATAAAATTATACACTGCTAAAGCAGCTATTAATTCCCATGTAATCATTTTTAATCTCTAAAATTTACAAATTGGACTGGTATACCTATCTTAGCATCCTCAATAAGCTTCATTACACTTTGTAAATCATCTTTTTTCTTTCCTTCAACACGAAGTTCATTCCCATTGATCTTTACTTGAACTTTTAATTTAGAACTTTTGACATCAGAAGTAATTTTTTTACACAGGGATTGCTCAATTCCTTCTACTAATTCATACGTCTGACGAATTTTATTTCCCCCAGCTTTTTCCATATCATTTTTTTTTAAACATAAAGGATCAACTTTTCGTCTAACAAAATGAGTAACGAGCATGTCATTTACTTGACCAGCTTTCATTTCATCATCAGTAGTAACAACTATAGTATTTTCTTTTTTTTCAATTGAAGTATCTGATCCTTTAAAATCGTACCTAGTAGTAATTTCTCTTGTAGCATTTCCTAGTGCGTTATCAATTTCTTGATGATCTAATCTGTTTACAATATCAAAACTAGGCATTTATTTAGTTTATTACATCGTCATTTATATCTGGCAACTGTTTTTTAGTGCTTAATCTTCCTAATTTTTTCATCTTTTCTACTTTTTTAGTCAAACTTCCTGAACCATCTTGCAATCTTTGTTTAGCTTCATCCATTTTTGATTTAGCTAAATCTATTGACTGATTAGCTTTTACAAACGACTCATATACACTAACTGTTTTATCATAAATATCTGATGCAGCTGATGCTATATCTTTTATTGTTTTAGATTGTTTATCAACCCGCCACATATTTTCTACAGCTTTAAGTAAAAAGGGTAAAGTTGATGGCCCAACAATAATTATTTTATTGTTCCATGAATCTTCGATAAGTTTATTTGCCTCATTATATAAAGTAAGTAATGCTGGTTCTATTGGAACAAACATTAAAACATTATCAATTGTATTGATTCCATATATTTTTGAATAATTATCTTTACTCAAACTTCTAATCGAAGTTTTTGTTGAATCCAAAAATTTTTTCAAAAATATCTTCTTTTGTTCATTGTCATTTGTATTAGAATAATCATGCCAAGAATCTAAGGACACTTTTGAATCTATAATTATGTGTCTATTACCTGGCATATGAACAATTACATCAGGTTTTTGTAAATTACCATCTTCATCTCTAAAAGTTTTTTGAGTTGAGTACTCTTCTCCTTCTCTTAAACCAACACTATCTAAAATATTTTTAAGTACAAATTCTCCCCAAGGACCTTGTTGAAGCGCACCACCTCTAATTAATGTATTCTCAATTCTATCTTGAGCTAAATTAAAATTTTGTAAAGATTGCTGAATTGATTGCATGTGATTTTTTAAGGAAGTAAGATCAGTATCATCTTTTATTTCAGAACTTTTTGTTTTGCGAAGAAAAAATAAAATTGATAAAAAACCAACTCCAGATAAAAAACCAATAATGAAAACAAATATAAGATTTTCAAACATCACTAATTAGATAAGATATAAATATATTATCAAATATCTAGCAATTTTCCCAATAGATACAAATATTAAAAAAAAAGTAATATTATATTTTACTGTACCTGCTGCAAATGCGATTGGATCTCCAATAATAGGTACCCATGAAAATAATAATGACCATTTTCCATACTTTTTGAAAATATCTGTAGCCTTCTGTAATAAATATTTATTTACAGGAAACCAAGGTTTCTTAATAAGAAAATTTACAAAGTAACCACATATCCAACTGATTAGAGATCCTAAAATATTACCAGCTGAAGCAAAAAATAATAATAAAAATGGATTATAATTATTAGTTAATAATAGTGTAGATAAATATGTCTCTGAAGCAAAAGGGAAAAAAGTACCTAAAATTGTTGACTTAGATGCCAGCAGATTGCAAGAGGATTTAGATTTTTGTGATGGTCTTGCAGAGGGTCTTATGATTACATTAATTCACAATATTGGAGAAAATGGTTTCAATATTAAGAGTGATAGATTTATCGGAGATATCAGTTTTCTTAATGAAGCTATTAGGGGTGCATTAT
>Ga0208261_1000921_pt1 | contig 10950 bp, 6 predicted proteins | sample Knorr_S7_td_DCM__FD_185595 | JGI IMG/M metagenome (GOLD analysis project Ga0208261, IMG submission 185595) | Marine microbial communities from Southern Atlantic Ocean transect - Knorr_S7_td_DCM_ad_131m_LV_B (SPAdes) (version 3) | ecosystem: Environmental > Aquatic > Marine > Oceanic | place...
CGATAGACGATGGAATCCACGTCAGGTCGGATGGCGTCGTAGTGGGCCTGGATGAAAAAGTCGTAAGGCTCGAAGATTCGTCGTGCCACCCTGTTCTGGTTTCTCTCTGGGAAGAGCACGGTAGGACAATCCTGGAGGATTTGTTCGGACTGGTAGGAGAGGAGGCGGAGAGGGTTCACTCAAGACAGTCGAAGAGGAAGCAGGGATTCGGGGCTTTTCTACGAGAGTTAAGCGAGTCGCTGAGCACTGCAATGAAGCTAGATAGGCTTCCTTGGGAGAGCGGCACTCTCCCTGGCCCTCTATCATTCGCAGACGAGTTGGTGAGGAAGGCCGCTGATGATGGGGTTGCTTCCACTGTCTCCATGGCTAGGAAGGGTAGAGGTCTGGAGTCCTCCATGGGCTGGGCATGGTTGGTAGTGCACGACAAGACGGAGTCGGATGCGTGGAGATTCGATGAAGAGAGCCGCGACAAGGGGGGCGACTGGGTCCCAGCCCTCAGGGCACTCTGGGACGCTGCTGAGGCGCTTCTGCTGGAAGACGATCTTGAGGCTCAGTCAGACTATCGCTCTGCTATGGAGTGGTTGGCAGAGGTAAGCGGGTCTGGCTCGTTGTCATAGGCTGAGTATCGGATGCAGTGCTAGAATGCCTCCGGGAACAGCTCATACGCCTGGTACAGGAAACCAGCAGAGAATCCGATCATCCCCAGACCGCAAATTCCCAATGCAATTTTGTATGCTCTTGGCGACATAGAGCCACGTGTCCTGTCGAAGATGAGGGCTATGGCCATCTTTACGATGATTATCGTTACCAGGAAAGATAGTGCGTAGGCGACAGGAGCCAGTGGCTCCTCGTCTGCGGCTGAAGCCATCAGAGGGCCACCGATTAGGAACCAGAATACATACACATTCGGATTGAGTAGATTAGTAATCACTCCTCTCCTGAAAGAACCAGTTACTGCTTCCTGTGCTGTATCTGGATCGGGTGCCTCAATCCTGAAGCAGTCAATTCCAAACCAAACCAAGAATCCGGCGCCCAGTAGTGAAATTAGGAACAGGATAGAAGGCTGTTCTGCGACCCAGCCCGACAGGAAGATGCTGACTATGATTAGGGGGCCATCGGTGAATATCGGTGCAGATGCGGCTCGTGCTCCAGCATACCAGCCCCCCGTAAGGGTCTCGCGTATCACCATGGTTAGCAATGGCCCGGGACGTATTCCCTCGAATAGTCCAAGCGCGATGCCCGCGGCAGCGAGAGTCAGAATGATCTCGATTTCCATCTTCTAGCGCCTCGATGCTATAGCGAGTTTCGCCAGCAATCTCAGTACTTCTATGTAAAGCCAAATCAGAGTCATCATAAGACCGAAGGCTGCCCTCCACTCCAATTGCTTTGGTGCTCCCATCTGGACCCCCCTCTCAATGAAGTCGAAGTCTGCTACCAAGAATAGCGCCCCGATTCCAACTACAAACAACGAGAAGGCAATGCCAACAGGTCCTGCACCGTGTATGTATGGAACATTGAACCAACCCGTTACTGCTCCAACAAATGAGAACAGATAGATAGTGAAAATAGCGATAGCAGCAGATACTACCGCTATTGCGAGATTCTTATCCCACCTAATCAGACCAGCACGATATATCACAAGCATCACTCCTAGTATCGAGAATGTAAGTACGGCGGCAACTATGCCGATTCCGGGTATACTTAGGCCGACCTCGAAAATCCAAGTAAGCCCCCCGATCAGTAACCCCTTTAGTGCTGCATAACCACAGATTAGAACGGGATTGTTTGAAGCAGAGAATATGATTACCATCGCCATGATGAATCCGCCAATCGAGCCCAAGAAAATCAAGGGCATAGATTCAGGCATTGAGAATGCGGTAGCTAGAGCGGTGGTTGCGGTGATGAGGAGGAGGAATCCGGTCTTCTCTGCAACACCCTCGATCGTCATCATGTTGGACTCGTATCCATCCCACCAAGGAGCATCCTTGTAGGCAGATTTCTGGAATGTTGAGTCATTGAGTGCGGGATTTCCCGACCTGTACATGGATATCGGTTCTAGTCGGGGTTCTCAAGGCTTGGGATTGGTTCTGTCAGACCATGCCGTTTAGGTGTTGACCCGTGTAGCTTCCAGGCTCCCTAGCGACCTCGTCCGGCGTTCCTGCGACTACCACCTCTCCCCCCAGCTCTCCTCCCTCCGGACCTAGGTCGATGATCCAGTCTGCGCACTTGATCACATCGAGGTGGTGCTCTATCACTATCACCGTGTGACCGTTGCGTCGTAGCCGCAGTAGGACTTCGATTAGCTGATGGACGTCTGATAGAGCCAGCCCCGTAGTCGGTTCGTCCAAGATGTAGAATGTGTGCTTCCTTGGTGGTCTGTGGAGTTCGGTTGCCAACTTGACTCGTTGGGCCTCTCCTCCAGAGAGTGTTGTTGCAGGCTGTCCTAGCCTGATGTATCCCAATCCAACATCCTGGACCGTCTTGACTATCCTGTGAATCCTGGGTTGATTCTCGAAGAAGACGCATGCCTCGTCAACGCTCAATTCGAGAATATCATGAATCGTCTTGCCCTTCCACTTGACCTCTAGTGTCTCCCTGGTGTACCTCTTGCCCTTGCACACTTCGCACGTTACCCACACGTCTGGTAGGAAGTTCATCTCCAGTTTAGTAGAGCCCGCTCCGCTGCATGCCTCGCACCTCCCTCCTCTGACATTGAAGGAGAACTGTCCAGGTTCGTATCCCCTTTCCTTCGCCAATTTTGTCTGTGAGAATAGGTCCCTGATTGGTCCGAACGCACCCGTATAAGTTGCCGGATTAGATCTTGGAGTCCTTCCAATGGGTGATTGGTCGATAACTATGGCCTTGTCCACCATTTCCAGGCCTGTAATCCCATCCATGGCGCCGGGGGTTGAGTCTGTTCCGTGGAGCTGTCTGAGAAGTGCTGGTGCGAGTGTCTCAGTAACCAAAGACGACTTGCCGGATCCCGAAACCCCGGTAACGGCCACCATGCAGCCGAGGGGTATCCTGACATCGATGTCCTGGAGGTTGTTCTGTCGGGCACCTGAAATCTTGATCCATCGTTCATCGTCAGGCTCGACTCTGTCGTCGGGAATCGGGATCCCCTCCCTCCCCGACAGATATGCGGCTGTGGGGCTCTCATCGCTTCGTAGGAGATCTGGGTAGGTCCCGCTCACGACCAGTTGGCCGCCATCCTTCCCAGCGCCGGGTCCGAGATCGACCAGCCAATCTGCCTGCTTCATCGTAGCCTCATCGTGCTCCACAACCAGCAGTGTATTCCCGAGATCTGTTAGCTCCCTCAATGTCTGCAGTAGTCTGTCGTTGTCTCTCGGATGAAGGCCGATGCTAGGCTCATCCAAGACGTACATTACACCGGTTAGTCGGGTACCAATCTGAGTTGCTAATCGTATCCTCTGACTCTCCCCGCCCGAGAGAGTGTTAGCCCTTCGATCTAGTGTCAGGTAGTCTAGCCCAACCAAGGCAAGGAACCTGAGCCTGGACTCTATCTCCTTGATAATCTCCTTTCCTATGTACATTGAACGCTCGTCTAGCCTCTCCGTCGATTGGACTGTGACGCTGTCTGGAGCGTCTCTGTCGAGATTATCCCATGTATCGTCCAAGCCTCCCAGCCTCCAATTCTGTACAACAGCCAAGGCTTCCAGTACGCTGCAACTTGAAATTCCTGGAAGATTCACCCCGCCGACGGTGACCTTGCAGACGGCATCGTTCAGTTTGTCTCCACGGCAGTTTGAACACGGCTCGTCGGTCATGAATGAGGATAGCCTGGACCTGGTTCGCTCTGAGCTGGTATCCTTGTATGTACGAGCGAGTCTGGAGAAGACCCCTTCCCAGGGTCTGGACATAGTGTACGAGGACCCCTTCTCAGAGTTGAACTCGAAATTGATTACCTCGCCTCCTGAGCCATTGAGCATGATATCTCGACTGTCCTCGTCCAATTCCCCGAATGGGACGTCCGTGGGTATACCGAAGTGGTCGCATGTCTGAGTCATCTGGCTACGGTACCAACCGGACATCATCGACCTTCGGAAAGGCCTGATGCATCCCTCCCCCACCGTAGCTGTCCTGTCGATTACGAGATCGGGAGAGAATGACCTCTCGACCCCTAGTCCCTGACAGGTGGGGCACGCTCCTAGGGGGTTGTTGAACGAGAACACTCTGGGGCTCATCTCAGGTAGAAAGGAGCCGTGGGTTGGGCATGCAAACTCCTCCGAGTAAGCGATTACCTCTCCCTCCTGGGTCCTGAATCTCTGCTCCTCTGCATTGTCTTCCCCGGGTTTGGGCGCACTCAGACTCTCCACTGCGACGGACCCTGCTCCGAGGCGCAATCCCGCCTCTACTCCCTCTGTTAGCCTCTGTCTGTTGGGTTGTGTCAGCAGCAGTCTGTCCACTCTGACGTCTATATCGTGTCTCAGATTCTTTTCCAAGCGTGGGGGGTCTTCGAAGCTAGCCTCTCTTCCATTTACCTTGCCTGCAAGGTATCCTTGGTCTACGAGAGCATTGAACAAGTCGGCGTGAGTTCCTTTCCGATTCCTGATTGCAGGACTCCAAATCGCTATTCCATGTCCCTCAAAGCGCCACATGACATCGTCGACAATCTCCTGCACGGTCCTCCTGCTAACCTCGCGTCCACATTCAGGACAATGGGGGAGTCCGACCCTCGCCCACAGAAGTCGCATGTAATCCATCATCTCAGTTACAGTAGCAACTGTCGATCTGGGGTTGTGACTTCCTTGCTTCTGATCTATGCTGATAGCCGGAGATAGTCCTTCGATAGAGTCGCAGTCTGGTTTCTTCATTTGTCCGAGGAACTGCCTTGCGTAGGAGCTTAGGCTCTCGACATAGCGTCTTTGGCCCTCTGCATACAGGGTATCGAATGCTAAGCTTGATTTCCCGGAGCCTGAAACCCCAGATATCACGACGAATTTTCCTCTCGGTATGCTAACATCGATGTTCTTCAGATTGTGAGTCCTGGCTCCCTTTACCTCTATCCAACCATCCTCGGAGAAGCCATTGTTCTTCTTGTCTGACATCGCGTCACCTTGTCCGGAGTAATCAGTCACAGCGCGCTCCTTTGAAACCATGCCTGAGAAATCCACACAGAATGGAATCGGAGTTGCTTTCGTCTTCTAGTTATAGTGAGCCATTGATTGGAATCGAGCGCACTTAGGTTTAGTGTCTAGAGAAGCCAGAGAGCGTCGATAGTGTCGCCCTCTTGACAATCCGAATCCGGAGGGAGAAGAGAAAGGCCGTTGTGAGCTACCATACTGTGGATATTGCCGCTTCCTTGGTGCGTTCTTGTGGAGCCTAGCAGTTTATCTCCCTCCTGTCTGATAGATATCCTCCTCATGCACAGCTTCCCTGGCGCTCCCTTCAGGGACTCCTCCATCTCCACTCTCACTCTGTTGGCAAGCCTGGGTCTGGTTCCCTCTTCGGAGCCCATACTGGATGACATCCATGGTGCTACCAGCACCGTGAAGACGATGTGGCTGCTGACTGGATTTCCTGGAAGCCCGAAAATTGGTTTCCCCCTCCAAGAGCCGAAAAGGGGTGGCCCCCCTGGCCTAATCATTACCTTCCAGAATCTAATGTCTCCCTCTTCTTCCATTATTCTGCGAACCATGTCCCATTCCCCCATGCTGACCCCTCCACTGGTAAGAATGGCGTCGCATGACGCTGCAGCTTCGTCTAGAGTTTCTCTCAGAAGATCCATGCTGTCCTTAATCAGATCGAACCTCATGGGAGTTCCTCCCATCTTCTCCACAAGTGATGATAGCCCGAAGGTGTTGGACTCGTATATCGAGCTCTCTGAGAGGTGCTCCCCAGGAGGAGTCAACTCGTCTCCGACCCCAATCACAGCAATGTTAGGTTTCCTTACCACCCTGATGTTCGCATGGCCCATTGTTGCTGCGAGAGAAACCGAAGCCGGAGTCAGAACGGTGCCAGCTCTCAAGGCCACGGTGTCGTGAGTTAGGTTCTCGCCCTTCCAGCGGATGAAGCCGGGTCTGGCCGGCCCGTCGATTGTTACTTTGTCCCCTACAACAGTAGAGTCTTCGACCATCACAATGGCATCCGCTCCCTGGGGGAGGGGTGCACCGGTCATTATCCTGCAAGCTTCACCTGCATCTACCGTCGGGATTTCTTCAGAGCCCGCCTGGCTGGTTCCCACTATCCTCAGTATGGCTCCTACTTCCTTGCAATCTGCCTCTCTTACTGCCCATCCATCCATAGCGGAGTTGTCGAACCTCGGGTCATCTACCATTGATCTTAGGTCCTCGAAAAGAGTGCGTCCAGACGCCGTAATCAACGGAATTGTCTCGTCTTCTCTGACTAGGGTAAGTTGGCTGGTCAGTTCAATTGCCCGTTGCAGGGAGACTCCTACCTCCATGGTCATCGAGAAACGGTGGAGTTGAAGTGTCCTTCCCAAAGCGGTCCTCGTGGTTTCCACTGAGTTGGTGCTTGTTCTACTGGCCCTCTTCGCAGTAGCATCCCTGTACTCCTCGGTTGGGCTCGGGGGGGCGTCGGGGTACCTAGCTGTCCTATCGATGACGACGTTTGCAGCATCAGAGTCGATTTGGCTCAAGCAATATGCTTGGTCGCTAAATCTGATTGTGGCCGGGATTGCCTTCTGGCACTACCACAAGTCTGGTCACCATGTCAGGGATCTGTCGCTTCCATTCATCTCCGCAAGCGTGCCCATGGCCGCCCTTGGAGGATTCATGCTTGTGGAAGGGGTCGTGTATGACGCGTTGCTATCGCTCGCATTTATCGTAGCGGCTTGGAGGTTGCTTTCAGGTGATGCAGGTGTTGGCGAGGCAGTCAGACCCAGTGCTACCAAGGCTGCGGTAGTTGGAGGTGGAATTGGCTTGGCAAGTGGAGTGATAGGCTTGGGTGGTGGTATCTTCCTACTCCCCGCCCTAATGCTCGGGAGATGGGCTAAAGCGAAGGAGGCCGCAGCGACGACTGCCCTCTTCGTCTGGCTAAACTCGCTCGCTGGACTAGCCGGAGCGGGGGTCGCTGGAAGGCTTGACCTAGACCCTAGTCTTCTGATTACTTTCGGAATAACTGTACTGGCGGGGGGCTTGATAGGATCTAGGTATGGCTCCACATCCTCCTCCCAGAAGGGTGTCAGAGGTATACTTGTGACGGTACTGATTCTAGCGGCAACTAGGCGGGCATTGGGAATTCTGCAATTAGGTTGAGGTGCTCAGGCGTCCATTACGTGACTGACTGCATTGTGGAAAATCGCCATCCCCTCTCCCTGTCCGTGCTCATTGTCTTCTCTGGTCCATGTGGCTCCGAGCCATGTTGAATGGTTTGCCTCGGGGTGTGGCATCAACCCGAAAACCAACCCTGTCGGGTCACAGACCCCGGCGACGTTCCTCCAGCTCTGATTCGGAGAGATTGGGTAAGGAAGGATGTTGTCGCTAGCACTGGGGTATTCGTTCGAAGGATCGACGTACCTCGCGACCAATTGGCCGGACTCTGCCCATTTATCCATCAAAGTGGGATCGTCTGTGACGAACTTTCCCTCCCCATGTCGAACTGGGACCCTGATGCGCTCGAGCCCCTCTGTCCATATGCATGGACTCTTTGAGTCAAACTCAAGGGTCGCCCATCTGTTTTCGTAGTGTCCGCTGTCATTGAGTGCTAGGGAGGCGGTCTGGGTTAGGGAGACTTCTTCGTCACCGGGAAGAAGTCCCATCTTCACAAGTACCTGGAAGCCGTTGCATATACCAATTACAGGCTTCCCCTCCCTTACGAAACCCCTTACCTGGTCCCTCAAACCGAAGCGAAGTCTGTTTCCCATCAACCTGCCACTACCTAGATGGTCGCCAAAGGAGAACCCTCCGGGTATCGCCATAATCTGATAGTCTGAGAGATCTAAATCCCCGTTGACCAGTCTATTCACATGAACCCTGTCAGCATGGGCTCCTGACATCTCGAATACAGCCATGGTCTCTGTCTCGCAGTTGATTCCGAAGCCCGACAGGACTGCTACCCTGGGAGTCATCAGAGCCCCCCTCCATGTAGTGTGTCCTTCCAAGAGTCCCTCATCTCCGACATTGAGCCCAAGAGGACTTTTTCTCCGTCCCTAGATACGGATATGGCGTCTCCCTCGGAGACCAGTCCTAGGTAGTGACAGCATACGCCCTCCATGGATTCCTGGAAGGCCTCCTTGTCAGAGGGCCTGACGCTGACGAGTATCCTGCCGAGGCTCTCTCCGAATAGTGCCCCCCAATCATCGAGATCCGAGCAGTCGGATTGGAGAGGGGATATGTCGATTGAAGCTCCGGAGTCGGCTCCGAAGCAGCACTCCGCCAGAGCCACGGCCAAGCCACCATCGCTGCAGTCATGGGCGCTTGACACTAGTCCGCTCTTCATGGATGAAGTAAGGGCCCTGTAGACTGTCATGTTCCTCTCTGGTTCGATTTCCGGTACGGCCCCCCCTATCCCTCCTGAGCCCTCGTCCCTCAGCATGAATGCCAATTCGCTGGCGCCGAGTTCCTGGTGAGTCTCTCCGACTAGGAATATCGCGTCTCCGGTTTTCTTGAAGTCCGACGAGACTGCTTTCCGGACGTCTTCGTGATTTCCGAGCAGACTGAATAGCAGGGTTGGTGGGACGCTGATCTTCTCTCCTCCCATCATGGCATCGTTCTTCATGGAGTCCTTGCCGCTGATACATGGTAGCCTGTATGCCCTGCAGACGTCATCCAATGCTCTGTTCGCTCTCACCAGTTGAGCCAGTTTGTACCGTCCATCGGGTGTCTTGGATGACTCGATTGGGTCGGGCCAGCAGAAGTTGTCGAGGCCTGCAATGAGATCTAGATCCACCCCAACACATACGGCGTTCCTTAGGGCCTCATCGACGGAGGCAGCCGCCATTGCATAGGAGTCTATGTCGGAGTATCTGGGAGCGATGCCGTTCGAGATAACTAGCCCCTGGGTCCCTCCTTGGATGGGCGCTATCACAGCAGCGTCCCCTGGAGCATCGTGGTTAGTGCCACAGAATGGCTTGATCACGCTCTGGGCTATCACCTCGTGGTCGTAGGAACGGACCCACCATTCCTTGCTGGCTACGTTGGGTCTGGCTAGGAGCCTGGCTAGTAGTTTCCCCATTCCTTCCTCATCCAGTTCGGGCGTCTCTATCGGTAAGTGAGTCGGGGGGCTCCACTCGGAGTCTAGATTGAGTTGAGGGCATCCGTCGAAGAGGAAATGAATGGGCAGGTGTGCAACGGGAGTCTGTCCATGATGGACCACGAATGCCCCGGAATCGGTGAACTCTCCGACTGGTGTTGCTTCGACCTCATGTAGACTGGCTAAGGTCTCGAACTTCTCGCAGTCGTCTGGTCTGACTCCCACTGTCATCCTCTCCTGGGACTCCGAGACCAGTATCTCCCACGATGAGAGGCCTGCTTGCTTGAGGGGGACCTGCCCTAGGTCGAGTTTGGCTCCGCCTGTGAGTTCGGCCATCTCCCCGACGCTACTGGAAAGGCCTCCTGCGCCGTTGTCTGTGATTACTTGGATAAGACCCTCGTCCCTAGCTTCCAGAATCATGTCAAGCATCTTCTTCTGGGTGATGGGGTCTCCAATCTGGACTGCTGAGCTAGGGCTCTCTTCGGTTAGTTCGAGGCTGGAGAATGTCGCTCCGTGGATTCCATCGCTTCCAACCCTGCCCCCTACCATGTAGACGACGTCCCCTGGCTTGGGCGTCTTCACGTGGCTCTCTCTTCCGTCTGCGAGGGTGCGGGGCATGATTCCAACTGTACCACAGAAGACCAGGGGTTTTCCGATGTATCTCTCGTCGAACACTATTGCTCCGTTGACTGTGGGGATTCCTGACTCGTTTCCACCCGACCTTACTCCTGAGTGGACTCCTCTGAAAACTCTTGAGGGATGGAAAAGTCCGGGGGGGATTGTGCCTGAGTAGTCGGGGGGCCCGAAGCAGAAGACATCTGTATTGGCTATGGGCCTAGCCCCCAATCCGGTTCCGAGGATATCTCTGTTCACACCCACAATTCCTGTAATAGCGCCACCGAATGGGTCCAGAGCACTGGGGCTGTTGTGCGTCTCGGCCTTTATGCAAACACTCCATTCATCATTCCAGGAGATGACGCCCGAGTTGTCATGGAATATGCTTAGTAGCCAATCTACCTCTTTTTGGATATCCAGCGTTGGCTGCATTATGTGGGTCTTGAATAGGGAGTTGATTGTCGTGTCCTCATCCGTTGCTTTGTCCACGTGTCTGATCTTCGCAGCGAATATCTTGTGCGAACAGTGCTCTGACCATGTCTGGGCAAGGCACTCTAGCTCTGCGTCGGTCGGTCTGTCCGATTGTAGTCCCTGTTCGGTTCTTTCGGCCCTAACAGCAGGATCTCTGTAGTGGCCCTGGATGGCTTTCATCTCTTCTAAGTTTAGAGCAAGCAGTCCTCTTTCGCTGATTTCAAGCAGTTCGTCGTCAGTAACCTCCAAATCTATCGTCGTCGGTTCCTTGAATATGTTTGGAGGGACATCTGGAAATCCGAGTTCCGGCCAGTGTCCCTTTGAGCACCCGTTTCTGTCTGCCACGGACGCCCTCTCGATCATTGGGTTGTGTAGAGTCGTGGCCAGCTCTGAGGGGGAAACTGTGCCTTGTACTCCCCAGAACGCATAGGTCCTGTACGTTGCAACTCTAGCTTCTTTCTGCTCTGGAAAGAGCGTGGTCAGTCCGTCCAAACCCGCCTGAGCGGAGTTGTCCGTGACGCCTGGCTTGAATCCTATCTGGATCGCCACCTCTGGTGGGTCCGAGAAGTCGTCTAGTATCCTTGAGCCCGTTGTAGCGACCTCGATTACCGGGTCTGCAAACAGGTCATAGGTCAGAGTTTCTGCCTGTGCGTCAGAGATTGTAGATCTAACCTGATATCCCATGATGAC